>PJUE01000164.1_pt1 | contig 70729 bp, 75 predicted proteins | sample 1512171 | NCBI WGS metagenome assembly PJUE01 (sample SAMN08177674, study PRJNA422409) | Feces metagenome, whole genome shotgun sequencing project. | isolation source: Chicken feces (3) enriched on wood chips: alkali lignin treatment | host: Gallus gallus | place: USA: Madison | collected 2015-01-15
CAAGTCCACACCAATGGTTATAGTGCGCATTGGAAACTCCTCGTCCAGACATACCGATGGTGAGAGCCATCATGGTCCTTCAAGACCGAGCGGTTATCCGCAGGGATGGGGAGTTTCCTTTTTTACTCATTCAAGCCGACGCCGCTTCGCGGCGCGGCTTAATTCCAGAGTTAGACGGCATGGGATCGAAATCATCGCAACTGTGGGATGTGCCATTCCGTGAGGATTCGTATCCCAGCGTGAGCCTGATCTCCGAGCCAGACGGAGATTCAACTGCCATCCTCGTCGTAGCTCCTCGTGGCCTAGACGCTTATCCCAAGTACATTGTCCGCTTCAGTTCGGTCTATTCGGTGACGTGCGAGGAAGAAGCACATTCAGCTTCTGACTTCGGCGAATCACCGCAGGGCGTGCACGCCTACATCTGGTCTGACTCGCCTATTTCTTCGTCGTATCAGACTCTCTCCCCAGACTTTGCTTTCCGCGGCGGCGGGGCACACATTAGGCATTACGTCATTCTTGGCGGAGACAACTTCGCTGGTGTTGTCACTGCTTCTGAACCAACCATTGAGCGTATAGATGGCCCCACAACGATCAATGTGTCGTATGCCGTCTAACAATTCCGTAAGGAAACCCCTGTCAATTTCAAGAAAAAGTGCTCCTGCCTCTCGCGCTTAGGCTCTAGCGATATTCGTTGTGTTGCTGTTGCTTACTTCATGTTGCGTGCCGCGTATGTCGGCATGAGCAGGTTCAACAGTTGCCAGACTGCATTTCCGTCCCACGTGAATTTCCTTCGGGGCATAATCTGTCTTGCGGGATTGCCATTGCTGACACCCGGAAGAATCCAGAACCGACGCAACCATCGCGCAGACCACTTCGCCAACCTGGCCGGCAGATCCGGCAGCATGCACACAAAACAGCTATCGGAGCTGCACATGAAGCGCGTCGACGATTTCTTCAAACGTTACGAGCAGGCCGCCAACAGCTTTGATCCGGTGCTGACCGCGTCCTTGTACACCGAGCAATTCCTGGCGGCAGATCCAAACGGGGTGCAGTGCGGCCGCAATGATCCGGCGCTTGCGCAGGCAATGGCCGCGCGGCAGCAATTCTTCGAGTCGCTTGGGTTCCAGCAGGCCAAGGTGCTGGAGGTGACCGCGACCCCACTGGATGACAACTACACCATGGCCAAGGTTCATTGGTGGATGCGCTTTGCCAGTACCGGTGGTGAGGCCCAGGAATTCAGGTTCTTCATCACCTATTTCCTGTATGACCCGGGTAATGGGCCGAAGGCGGCCTTCTGGATATCCCATGATGATGAGCGGCAGGTGATGGTGGACGCGGGCCTGATCGATGCGGAGCGCCGGCCACGCTGAGCGTCGTCCCCTGCCATCTTGGCAAGGACGAGCTGCTACGGCACGCTTGGCGAACGTCAGGGAACCCCTCCCGAGCAGTGGAGAGAGCGATGAAGCGCGTTACCGGCATAGGCGGCATCTTCTTCAAGGCAGCCGACCCGAAGGCGCTGAGTGCCTGGTACCGCGACCATCTGGGCCTGGATACCAGCGACTGGGGCGGCGCCATCTTTCCCTGGGGCGGCGAAGGCAGCGCCAAGGGCATGACGATATGGAGCCCCTTCGCGCAGGACACCGACTACATGGCACCCAGCACTGCGTCCTTCATGATCAACTTCCGCGTTGATGATCTGGACGCCCTGCTGACGGTACTGCGCACGGAAGGCTGCAATGTGCTGGAGCGTACCGAGACCTCTGAGCAGGGAAAGTTCGGCTGGGTGATTGATCCGGAAGGCAACAAGGTGGAGCTGTGGCAGCCACCGGGCTGAGCCGTTGACGGTCAGGCATACCTATCCTTGCCGAGGCATGGCTGCGGGCTGCTTGTCGGCGGCGCTCCGCTCTGGAAGAATCGGCCGGACGCGATCAGGCCGCAGGGAGCAATGCCGTGACATCCATAAGCAACAGCCCGCTGAGCAGGAATGGAAAGATATTCCTCATCCTGAGCGTGGTCTTTGCCAGCGTGCACATGATCGACTTCATTTTTCATGGCCAGCAGCTGCGCAACATCTGCGGTGGCATCGGCTTTGCCCTGATGGCCCATGGCATCCATCGCAATGATCTTGCAAAGCCGCCGCAGGACACCCGCGCCCGGGCGGCGTCCATTGTCGGTGCGGTGTTGGTGGCGACCTCGTTGGCCATCAAACTGTTCGGAAGCTCGACGCCGTCGGTTTGATGCCGACACCACTTCCCCCATCAAGGAGAGATGGCATGACCAGTGAACGCAGGCCCAGCACGCTGAACTTCAGCATCAAGCGATCCACCGTGTACACCTGGACCGCGCTCATCGGCCTGGCCCTGCTCTGGCAGGAGCGTGCGCAGCTGATGGACTTCTACGATGGGGCTGTTGAAGGTTACCGCGCTGCCGAAGCGGTGCATGGCCGCTGAGCCTGCACTGGAAGCAGGCAGGAACGCGCGCGTGATGGTACCTGGGCAGGCTTTCCGCGCAGTCGCAGCACTGGCTGTGTTGCCGGCGGATATGGGCCAATGATGTTCCTTGTCGGCCAAGGGCAACGCGTGGTTGCCATCGGTCCAACCGAACAGCGGCACTGCCCGAAGTGCGGTACGCAGACCGCCTTCGAGCCACAGCTCAGTTACAAGTTCGGTCAGTTCGATCTGCTGTTCGGCTTTGTCTATGACAAGCGCTATCAGCTGGCTTGCACCCAGTGCAATCACGGCTGGCTGCTGGACACCCGCGAGACCGAAAGATCGCTCTGCCGGCACCCCATCCCGTTCCGCCTGCGCCACGGCGCCTGGATACTGGCCGTTGTGGTTGCCGCGCTGGCAGCGGGTGCCATGACCCTGCACCGCCTGCCCTGAGATTCACCGCGGTACGCTCGTACCGCAGCTGTACCGTTATGGCCAACTGATGCTGACTGGTTACTTCGGTCGCTGGCCCTGCTTGCCTATGCTCTGTGCAACCGCCCCGGTGGTTCGTGCAACAGCCTCGCGATGCTGGCGCATGCCGTTCCGCTTCCGCGCCATGAAGACGTTCCTGCTGCCTCGGGTGGAGCTGCTCCACGCCAGCCACGTTTCTGTTTTCGGCACCGAGCATGCAGGAGATGTCCATGCCCATCGGGTTCCCGGCCCGTGCTTTTTCCGTCGCCGACTTTGCGCGCTTCACCAGCCGCGAAAGCTGTGAATTGGCGGTCCTTCGCGGGGAGCTGGCAATACTGCAGCTGCTGCCAGACGAGCTGGGCGGCGCGGCCGCCGACGACAACCAGGTGTTCGTCCCACCCTGGGTGGCCGTGCAGAAGCGCCGTATCGACCAGGACGCCATCCTGCCCTTGTTCCGCGCGGGAAAACTAAGCCGATACCAGGCCCTGCCCATCTTCCATGGCAGCAGCCGGGTGCCGGTGGAAATCGTGCTGCATGCCTTTGATCCGGCGGGCTACACGACAACCTTGTGTATCTGGTGAAAGCGAACCGCCTGCGGCGGGATGCCGATCTGCCTGCCCGTGCAGCTGCCCGGCTGGCCCAGGCGGTTTATGCTGCGCACCGAAGGGCCATCGCCGATGTACCCAGCCTGATGAGGTAGACCATGGTTACCGGTAGTTGCCATTGTGGTGCGGTGCGTTTTGCGTGCGAAGGCAGCCCGCAACAGGCCTACGAATGCAATTGCTCCCATTGCAGCCGCAAGGGCTTCCTGCTTTGGTTCATACCGCGCGACGCCCTGCATATCCAGCAGGGTGAAGCCGTGCTGCGCACCTATACGTTCAACCGCCATGTGATCGAGCATCAGTTCTGCACCACCTGTGGTTGCCAGCCATTCGGGCTGGGCAAGTCCGCCGATGGTAGCGAGACTGCCGCCATCAACCTGCGTTGCATCGAGGACCTGGACCTGGCGGCCATCGAGCGCGTTGCCGTGGATGGCAGGGCCTATTGAGCATGCGCGTACGTGATGAAACACCGGACGATGCAGCCGCGATCGGTGTGCTGACGCAGGCGGCGTTTGCGAACGCGGCCCATGCCAGCGGGACCGAGGCGGCGATAGTGCAGGCATTGCGCAGCCGTGGACAGCTGAGTATCTCGCTGGTTGCCGAGGTGGATAGGCAGCTACTGGGGCATGTGGCGGTGTCACCGGTGGCGCTGAGCGATGGCAGCGCCGGCTGGTATGGGCTGGGACCGATCTCGGTAATGCCCGCACAACAGGGAGAAGGGATCGGCAGCGCCTTGATGCAGGCGGCCATCGCCCGCCTTGAGCAACTGCAGGCAGCTGGCTGTGTCGTGCTTGGTGACCCGGGGTATTACCAGCGCTTTGGTTTCCGCAACTTCCCGCAGCTGCGCCTGCCAGGTGTGCCTGCGGAGTACTTCATGGCGCTGCCCTTGGCCGGCGATGTGCCACAGGCCGAAGTCCGCTATGACACGGCATTCGAGGTTTCCACCGCGCCTTGAGCACAACGGCGGCAACGCCGCCGTCAGCAATTCTGGTCTACCGCGCCTCCAGCGCACGGGAAGGGGTCAGGAGCTGATGCCCAGCTCGTCAAGCACGGCTTGGGTGGATCCGCCGATAGCGTCCAACTGCGGATTGATCCGACCCGGCTCGTTGGCGAACTTGATCGGGATGCCCAGGTGGGTGCCGCCCTGCGCATCGGTCCAGACCATCTCGCGGGCGCGGGTGTGCGGATCATTGAAAGCTTCGGTCAACGTTTTGACGGGCGCCCAGCACACGTCGATGTCGTGCAGGAACAGCGTCCATTCCACCAGGGTGCGGCGGGAGAAGGTTTCGGCCAGGAATTCCTTGACCGGGTCCTGGGCACTGCCCGGTGGCAGGTGGCAGAGGTGGATCAGGTCGGCGCGGCCCAGCGCATTGAGCAGGTTTTCGGCGAACTTGTGCTCGGCACCGCCCAGCGCGATCCAACGGTCGTCGGCGCAGCGGTAGAGCTTGTACAGCGCATTGCCGCCCCAGCTGCGCTCCTCCTTGATCACCGGGTCGCGGCCCAGCGCGAACGGCGGGCCCAGCACGTTCGGCAACCAGGCCATCAGCGCGTCCTGCATCGACAGGTCGATGTAGTCGCCCTCGCCCGTGCGCTCGCGGCGGAACAGGGCCATCAGGATGCCGTTCAGCGCCATCAACGAGCCGGCCATGTCGGCCACCGGCATATGCGGCATGGCCGGGGTGCCATCCGGCGCGCGGTTCAGGCTGACCACGCCGGTATCGGCCTGCATGGCCAGATCGTGGGCGGGGCGGTTGACCTTGGGGCCGGTCTGGCCGAAGGCGCTGATCGAGCAGTACACCAGCTTGGGGTTGATCGCCTTGCAGCTGGCGTAGTCGATGCCAAGCCGCTTGGCGACGCCGGGGCGAAACGCTTCCACCACCACATCGGCCCACGCCACCAGTTTGGCGAACGCCGCCTTGCCGTCGGCGCTTTTCAGATCCAGCACGATGCAGCGTTTGCCGCGATGGGTGTTGCGGAACCAGGTGCTGGCCCCGGCCTGCTTCAAGCCGACCTCGCGCACCGGTTCGCCGCTGGGCGGTTCGATCTTGATCACGTCGGCGCCGTGGTCGGCCATCACCATGGTCAGGTGCGGCCCCGGCAGGAACAGCGACAGATCAAGTACGCGTACACCTTCAAGCTTCATCATCGGCTCCGTTGCCTCACGCGCCCAGCAGGCGCGCGCGGTCTGCATCGTTGTAGCCCAGCTCGCGCAGCAGCGCGTCGGCATCGGCGTTGAGCGGCGGGCAAGCGGTGCCGCTCAGGCGCTGGCCGTCGAGCTTGATCGGGTTGCGCAGCAGGCGCTGCGTGCCCTTTGCATGCTCGACATCCTGCAGCATGTCGACGTCGCGCACATAGGGGTTGTCCAGTGCCTGGGCGATATCCAGCACCGGCGCGATAGGAATGCGGCCGGCGAACAGCTGGGTCCAGTACGCGCTCGGCTGGGTGCTGAGGATGGCATCGACCAGCACGGTCAGCTCCTCGCGCACTTCGCGACGCGAGGCGAAGTTGGCAAAGCGCGGCTCGGCGGCCCAGGCCGGGTTGCCGATGCCTTCGACGAAGGTCTGCCAGAACTTCTCCAGCATGCACATCACCATCACCCAGCCATCGGCGGTGCGATAGACCTGGCACGGCACGGTGGAGGGGTGCGCACTGCGCGACAGGCGCTCGGTGCGGTGGCCTTCGTTGAGATACCAGGTGGCCGGGTAGCTGAGCTGGTGCAGGGCCACGTCGAACAGGCTGACATCGACATCGCGGCCCTGGCCGGTACGCATGGCGCCGATGATGGCGGCCAGCAGGCCCATCGACATGGTGGTGCCGGTCATGAAATCGACCATGGACAGGCCGAAGCGTGCTGGCGGTGCATCCGGCTCGCCGGTGAGCGCCATGAAGCCGGCTTCGGCCTGCATCAGGTAATCGTAGCCCGGCCATGCGGCGCGCTCGTTGTCGCGGCCATAGGCGGACAAGTGGGCGCAGACAATCTTCGGGTTGAGCTTGCTGAGCGTGGCGTAGTCCAGGCCGAGTTTGCCGGGCTGGTCACCGCGCAGGTTGTTGAGCACGGCATCGGCGCTGGCGACCAGCTTCTCGAATACCTCGCGGCCTTCGGCGGCTTTCAGGTCCAGCCGCAGCGAGCGCTTGTTGAGGTTGAAGGTCTGGAAGAACAGGCTGTCGCCTTCGCCCAGGAAGTACGGGCCGGTGGCGCGCGACACATCGCCGCCCGGCGGGGATTCGATCTTGATGACTTCGGCACCGAGGTCGGCCAGGTGCATCGAACCATAGGGGCCGGCACCGTATTGTTCGACGGCAAGGATGCGTAGTCCCTGCAGGGGAAGGTCTTTCATGTGTGGCCTCTGGTTTGTAAAAAGCACCGCGGTTGGTTGAGGACCGCGGTGAAGGGATGCTTTGGCTTTGGCTTTGGCTTTGGCTTTGGCTTTGGCTGTTGCTGTTGCTATTGCTATTGCTATTGCTATTGCTTTGTCCCTTCTCCCGCATGCGGGAGAAGGTGCCCGAAGAGCCTGCCCCCGCGAAGGCGGGGGGCGGATGAGGGGGAGCTCTGCAGCTTTTGCTTGTAGAGCTTCCCCTCACCCCAACCCCTCTCCCGCAAGCGGGAGAGGGGCTTTGAGACTTCCTGCTCTGCTTGTAGAGCTTCCCCTCACCCCAACCCCTCTCCCGCAGGCGGGAGAGGGGCTTTGAGACTTCTTGCTCTGCTTGTAGAGCTTGCCTCACCCCAACCCCTCTCCCGGCGGGAGAGGGGCTTTGAGCGTTTAGATCTTGTTTCTTGCCACCAGCTGCTTGGCGATGATGATGCGCTGCATTTCGTTGGTGCCTTCACCAATGCACATCAACATGGCGTCGCGGTAGAAACGCTCGATGTCGTACTCCACCGAATAGCTGTAGCCGCCAAAGATGCGCATGCCTTCCTGTGCACAGTAAGCGCCGGTCTCGGTGGCGAAGTACTTGGCCATGCCGGCTTCCATGTCGCAGCGAAGACCCTTGTCGTAGGCGTTGGCGGCGCTCTCGATCAGCAGCTTGGACGCCTCCACCTTGGCCGCCATCTCGCCCAGCTTGAGCTGGATGGCCTGATGCTCGGCGATCGGCTTGCCAAAGGTCATGCGCTCCTGTGCATAACGCACCGACAGACGCAGCGCACCTTCGGCAATGCCACAACCACGCGCGGCCACGTTAATGCGACCCAGTTCCAGGCCGCCCACGGCGTGCTGGAAGCCCTGGCCTTCAACGCCGCCCAACATGCAGTCGGCCGACACCTTGTAGTCCTGGAACACCAGCTCGCAGGTATCGATGGCGCGGTAGCCGGACTTCTTCAGCTTCTTGGCGACGATGAAGCCCTCGCCCTTCTCGGCGATGAACATGGTCATGCCCTTGTGGCGCGGCTGCGCCTCCGGATCGGTCTTGACCAGCAGCAACACCATGTCGCCATACATGGAATTGGTGATCCAGGTCTTGGCGCCGTTGATGACGTAATGGTCACCCTCGCGCTTGGCAACGCTGCGGATGGCCTGCAGGTCGGTGCCGGCGTTGGGCTCGGTCAGGCCCAGCGAGCCACGCAGCTCGCCGGTGGCCATGCGCGGCAGGTACTTGCGCTTCTGCTCTTCGGTACCGCAACGCTCGATGGCCGCGGCCATGATCAGGTGCGAGTTGAAGATGCCGGTCGGCGCCATCCACACCGCCGATACCTTGATCACGATCTTGGCGTAGATGCGTGCCGGCAGGCCCAGGCCGCCGTATTCGGGCGAAATGGTGGCACCGAACAGGCCCAGGTCCTTCATCTCCTCGACGAGGTGATGCGGGTACTTGTCTTCCTGGTCGTACTCCTGTGCGATGGGCGCTACGGATTTCTCCACCCAGTTGTCAATCGAGTCGAGCAATGCCTGCTCTTCGTCCGGGCCCCACAGTTGTTCCAGTTCGGTGCTCATCATCGGCTCCTCAGTAGTTGACCTTGTCTTCCACCGAGTGGCCGCGCTTGGCGATCAGCATGGTGCGGCTGAAGCTGCAGATCAGCTTGCCGTCCTGGTTGAAACCGTCGGTCTGCACAGTGACGATGCCGGCGCCCGGGCGCGACTTGGATTCGCGCTTGTCCAGCACCTTGGACTCGGCCACCAGGGTGTCGCCGACAAACAGCGGGTGGGTCATCTTGATGTCGCTCCAGCCCAGGTTGGCCACGGCCTTCTGGCTGACGTCGGTGACGCTCATGCCGACCATCAGCGCCACCGTGAACGGCGAGCAGACGATCACCTTGCCGAACTCCGAAGCCTTGGCGTACTCCTTGTCGAAGTGCATCGGATGGGTGTTCATCGTCAGCAGGGTGAACCAGGTGTTGTCGGTTTCGGTGATGGAGCGGCCGGGGCGGTGCTCGTAGATGTCGCCAACATTGAACTCTTCGTAGTAACGGCCGAAGGTTTCGCGGAAGCGGTTTTCGGAGATCTGCTTGACGTTCTGAACCATGACAATGTCCTTTTGGTGCGGGTTGGGCTGGCGCTGGGCGCAGCTTGGTCAAAGAGGGGTGTGATCAGGCGTTCAATGAAGCGGTGTGCTCAGCCGGCGCGGACGCCGAGCGCACCGAGCGCGATGGCACGCTCGGCTGCGATTTCGATGGGGCGGTCCACCAGCTTGCCGTCGAGCTGGATGGCCTCGCCGCCGCTGGCCGCCAGCGCGACAACCACGCGCTGGGCGCGGTCGTACTCGGCGGCGGTGGGTAGATAGGCGTTCTGGATGGGGTCGACCTGGGCCGGGTGGATGGCGGCCTTGGCGGTGAAGCCGAGGTCGATCACGCGCTCGGTTTCCTGGACCAGGCCGGCTTCGTCCTTGATGTCGAGGTAGGGCACGTCCATGCAGCCGACGCCGGCTTCGGCGGCAATCGTTGCCAGCTGCACGCGCGGATGGAAGAAGCTCTCCCAGCTGGCGCGGCCACGCAATGCAACGATGTAGTCGAAGCCACCAAACATCAGTGCCTGCAGGCGCGGGATGGCGGTGGCCAGCGCGCGTGCATCCAGCAGCCCCTTCGGGGTTTCGATCTGGGCGATGAAGACGGTATCGATGGCTGCCAGCGCGGCATCGGCCTGCTGCAGTTCGGCCACGGTTTCAACCTTGGGCAGCATCACGAAAGCCGGCTTCAGGCCGGAGGCGGCCAGTGCCTGCAGATCCGCCTGGCCCAGCGCGCTGGACAGCGGATTGATGCGCAGGCCGATCTCGCTGCGGGTCTGCGGCAGCTCGGCAAGGAAGGCGAACAGCGAGGCGCGTGCGCTTTCCTTGTCACCCGGCGCAACCGCATCTTCCAGATCGATGCAGACCTGGTCGGCGCCGGTGGCCACGGCCTTGGCGTAACGCTCCGGGCGCGAGCCCGGCACGAACAACAGGCAGCGGCGCGGCGTGCTCAGTGCTGCGCTCATGCCGCACCCACCTGGCTGGCGAAGTGCTCGGCGATCTGCCGGCGGGTGGCATACCAGGTGCCCGGCTTCTGCGCGACGTATTGCAGGAACTTCTCGAACGCACCGATGCGGCCCGGGCGGCCGATGATGCGCAGGTGCAGGCCCAGCGACATCACCTTGGGGCTGTGCTCGCCTTCGGCGTACAGCGTGTCGAAGCTGTCGATGGCGTAATCCAGCCAGTCCTTGGGCAGGTAGGACGGGGCCACCCACATCTTCATGTCGTTGGTGTCGAGCTGGTACGGCACCACGATCATTGGCTTGTCAGTGCCATCGACCTCGCCCCAGAACGGCGCATCGGCCGAGTAGTCGTCCATGTGGTACAGGAAGCCTTCTTCCTGCAGCAGGCGACGGGTGGAGGCGGTATGCAGGTAGCGCGACAGCCAGCCAACCGGACGCACGCCGGTGGTCTTCTCGATGCTGTCAGCGGCATCGCGGATGAACTGGCGTTCCTGCTCCTCGTTGAAGCGGAACTGGTGGATCCAGCGGTGGCCGTGCGAGCACACCTCATGGCGGCTGCCACGCAGGTAGTCGGCGATTTCCGGGGCGCGCTCCAGCGATACCGCGGCAGCGGTATAGGTGCTGGTGACGTTGTACCTGTCCAGCAGCGCGGCCACGCGCGCATGGCCTTCGTTGACGCCGTAGCGGTAATTGGACTCGTTGCCGTAGTTGCGCACCGGCTTGGACAGGGTCACATGCAGCTCGTCCACCGGCTCGGTGATCTTGTCACCCTGGCCGACGTTGTACTCGGACAGCTCTTCGACGTTGACGACCACCGACAAGGCCAGGCGTGCGTTGTTGGGCCACTGGTAGACGGGTTTGGACATGGCAATCTCGGTACGTTTATGGGGGGCTGTGATGGTGTTGCTTTGCTGCTTCTGTTCTTGTGCCGTCATTCCCGCGGAGGCGGGGTTTTCAACCGACGAATGTCGGGTCATCGCTCTTCGCTCTTCGCCTTCGCCTTCGCTCTTCGCCTTTGCGCTTCACCTTTGCCGTGGAAGTCAAAGGCCAGAGCGATTCCCGCCTGCGCGGGAATGACGATCTGTTGGGGGATCGCGAAGAGCGCCTATCTCAGTGGTTCTCCTCACCACCGGAGACGTTGATCGCCTCACCGGTGATGTAGACCGCATCGTCCGAACACAGGAAGGCCGTTGCCGCCGCGGTGTCCGAGGCCAGGCCGGGGCGACCTGCCGGGATGCGCGCACGCATGTCGGCCAGGTACTGCTCCACGCTCTTGCCCTGTTTCTCTGCGAAGTATTCGTTCTGCCACGCGCCCAGGCCGGTGGTGACGTGGTTGGGGCAGACCGCATTGACGTTGATGCCGTGCCCGGCCAGTTCCAGCGATGCCACCCGGGTCAGGCCGACCAGGCCATGCTTGGACGAGCAATAGGCTGCCGCGTGCGGGAACGCCGACTTGGCCGCCTGCGAGGCGATGTTGACGATGCGGCCGCCGCCCTGGGCGATCATCTGCCGGCCAGCGTGCTTGATGGTCAGGAAGGCGCCGCGCAGGTTCACGCCCAGCACCGCGTCCCATTCCTTGGCCTCGATGTCGACCAGCGACTTCATCAGATAGCCGATGCCGGCGTTGTTGACCAGGATGTCCAGGCGGCCGAAGCGTTCCACCGTGGCCTTGACCACCGCCTCGACCTGCGCCTCTTCCAGCACGTCCAGGGCCATCGCCACGCATTCGCCGCCGGTGCTGGCAGCCAGCTCGGCGGCCACCTGCGCCATTTCCTCGTCGGTGCCGACCGCGGTGACCGGCATTTCGGCGCCACGCACCTTGCCGATGTCGGTCAGCACCACCTTGCAGCCTTCCTGCAGCAGGCGGCGGGCAATGCCCTCGCCCAGGCCGGCGCGGCGGCCGGCGCCGGTGATGAGGGCGACCTTGCCCTGCAATTCGGGGAATCGAGCCATGACCAATGTTCCTTGTGCGCTTACAGCGCGCTGGTGAGGATGAACAACGGATTGTCAGCGTATTGCTGGAACTGCGCCGCACCGGCCTGCACGGCCGGGTCGGCCAGGTCAGCGCCAAACGCCGCCATGTCCGGGATGCGCATCAGCTCGATGTACTCATACGGAGAGCTGCCTTCACCAATCAACAGACCACTGGCCTTGAGCACCTCGAACTTTTCCACCGACGGCAACGCATTGACCACCGGCAGGTCGCTGGCACGGGCCCAGGCCTCGTATTCCTCGCGGCTGACGCCGGGCTTGAGGTTGAACAGGACGATGACGGTTTGCATGGCTTCCTCCCGGGTAAAAGACTGTGGCACACTTTGTCCGGACAAAGTGTAGGCATGCCATTCGTCCCCGGTCAACGCCGGAGGCGGAAATCCCCCACCGGCGTATCTACCTGCCGTAACCCAAACGATTGAGGTGCTTGATGAAGCGTTATTACCCGTGGTTGATGGCGGTAATGGGGATGTTGGTGCTGCTGGTCTCCAATGGCCTCACCGTGACCGGCCTGACCGCCTTTGACGAATCCCTGCTCAAGGACTTCGGCTGGACCCGCAGCGAGCTCAAGCTGCGCGACCTGATCACCCTGGTGCTGGCCGGCTGGATGGCGCCCTTCCTGGGTGCGCTGATCGACAAGGTCGGCCCGCGCAAGCTGATCCTGGCCGGCATCGCCCTGTTGGCCGCGCTGTACGCCGCCTATGCCCATATCCATTCGCTGGCCCACCTGTACTGGATCCACGTCGGTTTTGCCGCCGTGCTGGTTGCCGCCGGCCTCAATGTGGCGGTGATCTTCGTCTCGCAATGGTTTGCCACCCACCGCGGTACCGCGATCGGTATTGCCCTGGTCGGCACCAGCCTGGGCGGCATGGTGTTCCCCAAGCTCGGCGTGCAGCTGATGCAGAGCATGGACTGGCGCGCCGCGCTGCTGTGGGAAACCGCCATCCCGCTGGTCTTCCTGGTCCTGGCCTTCCTGTTCGTGCGCAGCCCGCGCCCGGGCGGCATCCAGCCCTGGGGCGCCCACACGCTGGCCGCCAAGGCGGCCGCGGGCAAGCCGGCCGCCGCCTCGCTGCCGGACCTGAGCTACCAGCAGGCCATGCGCACCCGCACCTTCTGGGTGCTGGCCTTCGTTGCCATGACCACCTTCTTCTCGATCATGGCGGTGGCCTCCAACCTGTTCCTGCACATGCGCGACCTGGGCTTTGAGCCGGCCACCGCCGGCAACGGCCTGGGCCTGATGTTCGGCCTGGCGATGGTGGGCAAGTTCGTATTCGGCTTCCTGGCCGACGTGCTGCCGCCCAAGCGCGTGTTCCTGGTCAACCTGGCGATCATGGCCGCCGGCGCGGTCATCCTGGCGACCCTGCGCGCCGACCTGATCTGGTATTCGCTGGCCCTGTTCGGGCTGGGTTGGGGCGGCCTGTACACGATGATCCAGCTGCTGGCGGTCAACGCCTTCGGGCTCAGCGCGGCCGGCAAGATCCTCGGCACCATCACCCTGCTCGATGCCACCACCGCCGGCCTGGGCATCTGGGTGACGGCCAAGATCTTCGACCTCACCAAGAGCTACCACGTCGCATTCAGCCTGATCTGCGGGCTGATCGTGCTGGCCCTGCTGGCCGCCACCCTGGTGCGCGACGAACGTACGCGCGCCGCCAAGGCCTGACCCCCACTGCTGCAACGGAGAGACCCCATGCCCGTGATGGAAACGTCCAACCTCACTGCCCGCCAGTACTGGGAGCAGGTCAAGGCCAACCCCAACCGCGCCAAGTTCGGCTTCGGCGCGCGTCCGGCCATCGTCAACATCGATGTGCAGCGCGCCTATACCGACCTGGCCGCGTTCAAGACCGCCTATGAGACCGACCCGCGCCAGATCGAGCACATCAATGCGCTGTCGGCGCAGGTGCGCGCGCTCGGCCTGCCGGTGGTGTGGACCTATGTGGCCTACCTGGAATCGGGCGAGGATGCCGGCACCTGGGGCACCCGCACCAATACCCCGGACTCGCTGCAGAACATCAAGCACGGCTCCGAGCGCGCCCAGTTCGACCCCCGCGCCGATGTGCAGGCTGGCGACATCGTCATGCACAAGCGCATGGCCAGCCCGTTCTTCGAAACCAACCTGTGGTCGCTGCTGACCTTCCACAAGATCGACACGCTGATCATCACCGGCGGCTCCACCTCCGGCTGCGTGCGCGCCTGCGTGATCGACAGCCTGTCGCGGGGCTACCGCAGCATCGTTCCGGAAGAATGCGTGGCAGACAAGCACGAGATCCCGCACTTCGCCAACCTCAGCGACATCATGCTCAAGTACGGCGACGTGGAATCGGTGGATCACGTGGCCGCGCAGCTGCAGGCGCTGCGCGCATGAGCACCGCGAGCAAATCCGACCCGGGCCTGTTCGACTACTGGCCCTACGACAGCCGGCCGAAGATCGAATGGCCGGGCGGCGCCCGCGTGGCCTTGTGGATCGCGCCCAACATCGAGTTCTACGAGTACGCGCCGCCGGCCAACCCGGCACGCAAGCCGTGGCCGCGCCCGCTGCCCGACATCCAGGGCTACGGCACCCGCGACTACGGCAACCGCGTTGGCCACCAGCGGATGATGCGGGTGATGGACCAGTACGGCCTGCGCGGCTCGGTGTCGCTGTCCACGGCCATGCTCAAGCACCATCCGGAAGTGATCCAGATGGCGGCCGAGCGCAACTGGGAATTCTTCAGCCACGGCATCTACAACACCCGCTACACCTATGGCCTGGACGAGGCACAGGAGCGGGAGATGATCGCGCACTCGATGGCGCTGATCGCCGAGCACACCGGCCAGCACTGCGATGGCTACCTGGCGCCGGCGCTGTCGCATTCGGACGCCACCATCGACCTGTTTGCCGAGGCCGGCGGCCTGTATACCTGCGACCTGTTCCACGACGACCAGCCGACGCCGGTGAAGACCCGCTCCGGCAAGCGCTTCGTGTCGGTGCCGTACTCGCTGGAGCTCAACGACACCATCGTCTACGTCACCAACAAGATCGAGCCGCGCCGCTACGGGCAGATGATCAAGGACGCCTTCGACCGCCTGTACGCCGAAGGCGAACACTCCGGCACGGTGATGTGCGTGCCGCTGCATGCCTACCAGGTCAGCCACCCGCACCGGCTGGCGGCCTTTCACGACGCCATGGACTACATCTGCAGTCACGACAAGGTGTGGAAGGCCACCGGCCGCGAGATCGCCCAGCACTACCTGGACAAGCACTACGACGACGCGCTGGCCTCGATGGCGGCGATCAACGCGGAGGACGCGGCATGAGCCTGGATCGCAGCTTCCTGGAATACCCGCACCTGCGCCATGGCATGGACCATGACCGCTACAGCTGGTCGATGCTGGCGCAGCGCCCGGCCGTGCGCTGGCCCGGCGACAAGCCACTGGCGGTATGGATCAACCTGAGCCTGGAACACTTCCCGCTCAATCCCAAGGGTGAGGGCTTCAAGCCGCACGGTTCCATGGTCATGCCCTACCCGGACCTGCGCCATTACACGCTGCGCGACTACGGCAACCGGGTGGGCGTGTTCCGCGTACTGGATGCGCTGGAAAAGTACGGTCTGCGCGCCAGCACCGCGGTCAACGGCGAACTGGCCGAACGCTACCCGGCCCTGCTGCGCCGGCTCAAGGCGCGCAGCGCCGAGCTGGTGGCGCACGGCTGGAACATGGACAGCGTGCACTACGGCGGGTTGGACCCGGCGCGCGAAGCTGAATACATCCAGCGCAGTTTGGCCGCGCTGGCCCCGTATTCGGACAGTCCCATCCAGGGCTGGCTGTCACCGGCCCGATCGCAGTCCGAGAACACCCCGGAACTGCTGCAACAGGCTGGTTTGCAATGGTTTGGCGACTGGATCAACGACGAACTGCCCTACCCCTTCCAGACCGCCAACGGCCCGCTCACCGCCCTGCCGCTGTCACTGGAATTGGAAGATCGCTTCATCGTCGGCGAAAATCTGCATGCCGAGGCCGAGTATGCGGACCAGATGGTCGATGCCTGCGATTTCCTGCTGGAGGAAGCGCAGCGCAGCGGACAGGGTCGCCTGCTCGCGCTCAACATCCATCCGTGGGTGATGGGCCAGCCGCACCGCATCAAGCACCTGGAACGCGTGTTCGCCCATCTGGCAGACAACGCAGGGCTGATCTGGAACGCTGCGCCTTCGCAGATCATCGCCGCCTCGCGTTGAGGCGGCGGTTCCAGGCAACCGTCGTCGCCCTCAACGCGCCGGCCTTTACCCAAGAGCCCTTGCATGAACACTGAAGCCAACACCGCCCTGCCGCCGCGCGAAGCGATGGAATTTGACGTCGTCATCGTCGGCGCCGGCCCTGCCGGCCTGGCCACCGCCATCCGCCTGCGCCAGCTGGCCGTGGAAAAGGGCCAGGAGCTGTCGGTGTGCGTACTGGAGAAAGGCTCCGAGCCGGGCGCGCACATCCTGTCCGGCGCGATCATGGACCCGCGCGCGCTCAACGAGCTGTTCCCGGACTGGAAGGAACGCGGTGCGCCGCTGAAGCAGGCCGTCACCCGCGACGAGTTCCTGTTCCTGGACGAGACCAAGGCCAAGGCCACCCCGCACGCGCTGCTGCCGGAGTGCTTCCACAACGACGGCAACTACATCATCAGCCTGGGCGAAGTCAGCCGCTGGCTGGCGCAGCAGGCCGAGGCGCTGGAAGTGTCGATCTTCCCGGGTTTTGCCGCCGCCGAGGTGCTGTACGACGAAAACGGCGCGGTGATGGGCGTGGCCACCGGCGACATGGGCATCCACAAGGATGGCACGCCGGGCCCGAACTACGAGCGCGGCATGGAGCTGCATGCCAAGTACACGATCTTCGCCGAAGGTTCGCGCGGCCACCTCGGCCGCCAGCTGATCAGCAAGTTCAAGCTCGACGCCGGCAAAGACCCGCAGTCCTACGGCATCGGCATCAAGGAGCTGTGGCAGATCGATCCGGCCAAGCATGAGCCGGGCCTGGTGGTGCATGCCGCCGGCTGGCCGCTGGACAACGACACCTACGGCGGCGCCTTCCTGTACCACGCCGAGGGTGGCAAGGTGTCGATCGGCTATGTGGTCGGCCTTGACTACAAGAACCCGTGGCTGAGTCCGTTCGAGGAGTTCCAGCGCTTCAAGACCCACCCGGCCATCCGCAAGCACCTGGAAGGCGGCAAGCGCATCGCCTACGGCGCGCGTGCGATCACCGCCGGCGGCATCCTGTCGCTGCCCAAGACCGTGTTCCCGGGCGGCGCCCTGGTCGGCTGCGAGGCCGGCTACCTCAACGTCAGCCGCATCAAGGGCAGCCACGCCGCGATCAAGACCGGCATGCTGGCCGCCGAGGCCGCGTTTGACGCGCTGGTCGCCGGCCGTTCGCGTGACGAGCTGAGCGCCTATCCGGAGGCCTTCGAGAACAGCTGGCTGAAGGCCGAGCTGCTGCAGTCCAAGAACTTCAAGCAGTGGTTCAAGAAGGGCCGCACCCTGGCCACGCTGATGACCGGCATCGAGCAGTGGCTGCTGCCCAAGCTGGGCATCCGCAACGCGCCGTGGACCATCCACCGCACCAAGGCCGACCACGAATGCCTGGAGCCGGCCGCCAGCCAGCCGAAGATCAGCTATCCCAAGCCGGACAATGTGCTGACGTTTGATCGTTTGAGCTCGGTGTTCCTGTCCTCGACCAACCACGAGGAAGACCAGCCCAGCCATCTGACGCTGAAGGACCCCAGCATTCCGGTCAAGGTCAACCTGGCCACCTATGGCGGCCCGGAAGCGCGTTACTGCCCGGCCGGCGTGTACGAATTCGTCGGCGAAGGCAGCGATACCCGCCTGCAGATCAACGCGCAGAACTGCGTGCACTGCAAGACCTGCGACATCAAGGACCCGACCCAGAACATCGTGTGGGTAACCCCGCAGGGTGGCGGCGGACCGAACTACCCGGCGATGTAAGCATCGCCAACCAACCACAGGAGTTTCGATGAGCATTGTCAGTCCAGGCGCCCGCTTCCGCGCGGCGCTGAAGGAAGAAAGCCCGCTGCAGATCCCGGGCGCCATCAACGCCAACCATGCGTTGCTGGCCAAGCGGGCGGGCTTCCGTGCGGTCTACCTGTCCGGTGGCGGCGTCGCTGCCGGCTCGCTGGGCCTGCCGGACCTCGGCATCAACACCATGGACGACGTGCTCACCGACATCCGCCGCATCACCGACGTCTGCGACCTGCCGCTGCTGTCGGACATCGACACCGGCTTTGGCCCAAGCGCGTTCAACATCGCGCGCACGGTGAAGTCGCTGATCAAGGCCGGTGCGGCGGCCTGCCATATCGAGGACCAGGTCGGTGCCAAGCGTTGCGGCCACCGCCCGAACAAGGAAATCGTGTCGCTGGGCGAGATGGTGGACCGGGTCAAGGCGGCGGCCGATGCCAAGACCGATCCGGATTTCTTCCTGATCGCACGTACCGACGCCATCCAGATGGAAGGCGTGGATGCGGCGATCGAGCGCTCGCTGGCCTGCGTGGAAGCCGGCGCCGACGGCATCTTTGCCGAGGCCTCGTACGACCTTGAGACCTACAAGCGTTTTGTCGATGCAGTGAAGGTGCCGGTGTTGGCCAACCTCACCGAATTCGGCCAGACCCCGTTGTTCTCGACCGAGGAGCTGGGTTCGGTGGGCGTGGCGATGTGCATCTACCCGCTGTCGGCGTTCCGCGCGATGAACAAGGCCGCGGAGAACGTGTACACCGCGATCCGCCGTGATGGCCACCAGCGCAATGTGGTGGAGACCATGCAGACCCGCGAGGAGCTGTATGAGCGCATCGGGTATCACACTTTCGAGCAGAGCCTGGATAAGACGTTTGCTGCGAAGAAGTGAGTGTTTGGGGGGCCGGTGCGTTGAAGCTGAAGGCTTGAAGGCTTGAAGGCTGAAAATCCTGAGAGACAAAGGCCTAAAAGCTGCCCTCACCCCTACCCCCGCTCCGCGCCCCTGCCCTTGCGCGGACGCAAGGGCGTTCGATGGGAAACGAACCGATGGTTCGTAAGCTTCCCCTCTCACCCCGTAAACGGGAGAGGGACTGCTCCGGCAATATGGTGTGAGAGCCGGCATTGCTGGCTTCGTCGGGCTCGGCGAAATCCAGCCGGAGCCTCGGGCCCAACGCCGAGGAAATATGTGAAGCATCCCTTCTCCCGCATGCGGGAGAAGGTGCCCGAAGGGCGGATGAGGGGGCCTTTGCTCCGGCTTCCGCTCCTGCTCCTGCCTTTGCACCAAGCCTCTTCAAAAGCTCAGCCTGCACCCAGCCCCCCTTTGCTTTCCCCTCCCAGCACCGGCCATCATTGCCAGCGCCGCACAGCCATAACCGCCAGCGCAATGAGAACGCAATGCCCCGTCTGCCCCTGATCGCCCTCGCCTGCCTGACGCTCAGCGCCTGCGGCCAGCGCGATGCCTTCAACCACAACGCCAACGCCGACCCGCACCAGCGCGAGCTCGAACGCGCCTTCGCCATCTGCGCCGGCTGCCATGACACCCGCGCCGACCTCGGCCACCGCGTCGGCCCCAACCTGCATGGCGTGATCGGTCGCAAGGCCGGCACCGCCCCCGGCTACAACTACTCCGAAGCGATGAAGGCCAGCGGCATCACCTGGGATGCGCAGACCCTGGACGCCTTCATCAAGTCACCGACCAGGCAGGTGCCGGGCAGCAAGATGGTCAACGCCACCTCCGACCCGGCGCGCCGCCAGGCCGTGATCGAGTTCCTGTCCACCCTGCCCGAATAGGCCCGGCGTCAATCCAGCGTCTGCACACCGCCGCCATTGACGAACAAGGTCTGGCCGCTGACCCAGTTGGATATCGGCGCGGCGAAATACAGCACCGCGCCGGCAATATCCTCGGCCTCGCCCAGGCGCTTGATCGGCGTATGCGACAGCATCCGCTCTTCGATCTCCGGGGTGAGCACGGTAGCCAGCGCATCGGTGCGCACCGCGCCCGGCCCCACCGCATTGACGCGGATGCCGGCAGGACCGTAGTCATGCGCAAGATTCGCCGTCATATGGTTGATCGCCGCCTTGGACGCAGCGTAGGCACTGATCGCCGGGCTCTTGTTGATCGAGCTCATTGACGACATGTTGATGATCGAGCCGTAGCCGCCCTTCTGCATATGCGGTGCGCATAGCTGTGACAGCCGCCAGGCACTGAAGACATTGATCTGGAACGGCCGCTCGAACTGCTCCAGGCTGATCGTGTACGGGCTCTCGCGGCCAGCCCCGCCACCACCGGCGTTGTTGACCAGGATATGGATGCCGCCCAGTTCATTGGCGGTGCGCTCCACCACCCGCACCAGGTCCTCATCCTTGAGCACATTGCACTCCAGCGCCAAGGCCTTGCCGCCAGCAGCGACGATCTCCGCCGCCACCTTCTCAGCGGCGGCCAGTTTCAGGTCGGCGATGGCCACCGCCGCACCATAAGCCGCCAGCATCAGCGCGCTGGCGCGGCCAATGCCATTGCCGCCGCCGGTGACGATGGCCACCTTTCCGCTCAGGTCGAAATGCGCTTGCACGTTCATCACAGGGCTCCTGCTGAAAGGAAGATGTCGGTATGCACCCGATGTTGCACCTGCACAGGCTACGCCGCGATGAACAAGGCGCTCGGACAGATCCTGCCGCTTTCCGCCTTGCGGAAACACCTGGCGCACGTAATGCAACCTAGCAGCTTTTCTTGTGCCGCCCATTCTGATATTTGTTTGTCCGGACAAATATAAACACCCGCCATGCGGGCAAGGGGCGGGACGTGGCTGCATTGCAGTATCCAATCCTGGTGTTCGGGCACCTGCTGCTGTTCGTGCTGTGGCTGGGCGCCGATGTCGGCGTATTCCTGCTTGGCCAGCACTTCCGGCGCCGCCAGTCCTACTCGCTGGAGCAGCGCATCGCGCTGCTGAAACTGCTGGTGGAGGTGGACATGGTGCCGCGCAGCGCCTGGGCGCTGATGGTGCCGGTGAGCCTGAGCGTGGTGCATGTGGGCGGCTACTGGACGCTGCCGGGCTGGGCACTGCTGCTGGCGTGGCTGGTGGGCGCGTTCTGGCTGTGGCTGGTGTGGGACGCCCGTCGCCACGACCAGACCCCACGGGCCGCACGCAACCGCCGCATCGAGTCGGTACTGCGCTGGCTGCTGGCCCTGTTCTACCTGTGGCTGGGGCTGGCCTCGCTGCTGCAGGGCGCGCCCCTGACCCCGTTGTGGTTGGCCAGCAAGGCGCTGATGTTCGGCGTGATCTTTGCCGCCGCCATCATGATCGACGTCACCTTCAAGCCGGTCGGCGCGCAACTGGGCGCGCTGCTCAAGCAAGGCAGCAGCGATGCCACCGAGCTGCCGTTGCTGCGCACCATGAACCGCACCCGCCTCTGGGTGTGGCTTGTCTACCTGATGTTGCTGACCACGGCCTTCCTTGGCGTGGTCAAGCCCTTCTGATACTCCGCCAGGACCTGCCATGCGCTCTTTGTCGATCATCGCGGTTTCACTGCTGACCGCAGCCTGCAGCCAGCAGCCCGCCCCCGTCCCCGCCGCTGCTGCTGCCGGCTCGCCCCCGGCAGCGCCTGCCGCTACGGCACCTGCATCCACCCCCACAACCACGCGAGAAATCAGCGGCGAACAAGCCTTCGCCATGTGCGCGGCTTGCCACAGCCGCGATGCCGGTGCACCTCAGCGCATGGGGCCCAACCTGCGTGGGGTTGTCGGGCGCAAGGCTGGCAGCAATCCCGGCTTTGATTACTCCCCGGCCTTGAGGGCCAGCAACATCACCTGGGATGCGGCACAGCTGGACGCCTACCTGGCCGCACCCGCCAAGCATGTGCCCGGCACCCGCATGGTGATTGCGGTACCCGACCCGGCACGGCGGCAGGCGTTGATCGAATACCTGTCAGCCCCCTGATCTTTCTTTCCGTGGCAGTGCGGCTGCGGATACCGCAGCCGTCGCTGCCCCTTGCGGCAACGAGGAGTGGCATGGAACTTCAGTTCGAGCGGTTCACCCTGTTCTGTCGTGACCTTGAGGCATCGCTGCGGTTCTATCGCGATGCGCTGGGCCTTGTGGTAGTGGAACAAAAAACCCTGGAAGGCCCGATGGCCGGCGGCCTGCTGCAGTTGCCGGCCTGCCGCATGCGTATCGCGTTGCTGGCCGCCGGCGCGGATGCGCCGGTCATCCTGGGCCTGTTCGAGATCAGCCAGACCGCGCTGGAGACGCTCACGCCACCGCTGGGCAAGCCTGCCTACGGGCAAAGCGCGCTGGTCCTGTCCTGCCGGCGCTTCGATGCGCTGCACAGCGCCTTGCAGGCCGCCGGCCATCGTTTCCTGACCCCGCCGTTGGCCTACCCGAAGCGCACCGCCAGCGCGCGCTCACCGGCTGGCCTGTACCGCGAAATGATCGTCTACGACCCGGACAACGTGCCGGTGAGCATCCTGCAGATCGACCCGCTTCCCGAGGAGACCACGGCATGACCGGCATCACCCGTTCCATCACCGGCAGCATCCAGTACACCAGCAAGCAGAGCCACCGCCTGGATGCGGAACGTGGCCGCGAGAGCTTCCGGCTGGATGTGCACCGCGACGGCTCGCGGGTACTCGCCGCGCACTGCGAAATCGATGACGCGCCGGCCGTGGTCCGCGACGTCAACCTGCGTCTGGACGCGGGCAACCGACCGCAGGAGTGCTTCGTGCGCATCGCCGTGGGCGGGCAGTTCCGCGGCTCGGGTTGGTTTGCCTTCAACGCCAACGAAGCCCAGTGCGAATCCACCACCACGGTGGAAGGCCGCGTGTCGCAGCGCTTCCCGCTGCAGGCGCCGCTGCTGGCCTTCGGCAACCACGCCATCATCAACGATGCCTATGCGATGTCGCTGTACGACCTGGCCCAGGGGCCCGGCAAGCAGACGTTCTTCATGCTGCTGTCCTCACCCGACCACCGCGGTGCCACCGGACCGATGATCTTCCCGGTGCAGCTGGCCATCGAGTACGTGGGCGAGGAGGACATCGAGGTCATTGCCGGGCGTTTCAGGGCACGCCATTTCCGCATCCTCGATGTCGGCATGCCAGAGGAACACCCGGACTACGATCTGTGGGTGACCGCCGACGAGCACTACATCCTGCTGCGGGCCGCGGTCACCGGCTACATGCAGACCGCCTACGAGTTGAGCAGCTATACCGTGGTGGAGCACTGAGATGCTGCTGCAGATCCTGCTGGTGGCACACATCGCCGTGCTGGGCTACTGGCTGGGCTCGGAGCTGGTGATCAACAGCACCTACCGCTACGTCTCCTACGGCAGCCATATCCCCTTTGCCGAGCGCAACCGCTTGATGGAACACGTCATGCACGTGGACCAGCATGTGCGCTACGCGCTGGTGCTGCAGGCCGGGCTGGGTTTCTCGCTGGCCGCGCTGTACGGGCTGATCCCCGGGGCGGAAACCACGGCGAAGCTCGCCGGCGTGCTGTGCGTGCTGTGGCTTGGCTTTGTCGAAGCCGTGCACCGGCTGCGCCACAGCCGCATCGGCGCCACCCTGGGGGCGATTGATCGCGGCTCGCGCTATGTCTTCATGGCGCTGCTGGTCGCGCTGGCTACCGGCCTGCTTGGCGGCAGTTGGGAAATGCCGCTGTGGCTGCGCCTGAAGCTGGCGCTGTACGCCGGGGTGATGGCCTCGGGTGTCGGTATCCGCCTGGCGCTGATCAGCCACTTCCGTACCTGGAAGGTGATGGCGCAGGAAGGGCCCAACGCGGTCACCAACGCCATCATCCGCCGCACCTACGTGAAGGCGACCTCGGTGTTGGGTGTGCTGTGGCTGTTCATCGCGGCGATCGTCGTCGTCAGCGTGTTCAAGCCGACATGACCATGACCGATCACGCCGCGCTGCTGGCCGAGCTTGGCGCAGTACTGGGCGAAGCCGCCGTGCTGCGCGATGCCGCCACCCTGGAATTGATGGCCGGCGATCTTTACAGCAGTGGGCCGGCGCCGGTAGCGGTCATCCGCCCCACCGATGGCGCGGCGCTGGCACAGGCGGTCGCACGGATCAGCGCGGCCGGCCTGTCGGTGGTGCCACGCGGTGGCGGCCTGAGCTATACCGGCGGCTACCGCTGCCAGGACAGTGGCAGTGTGCTGGTTGACCTGTCCGCGCTGAACCGCATCGAGCACATCAGCGCCGAGGACATGTACGTGGTAGCCCAGGCCGGGGTGACCTGGAAACAGCTGCACGACGCCCTCACACCGCTGGGCGTGCGCCTGCCCTACTTCGGCACGTTCTCCGGCGCCGGTGCCAGCATCGGTGGCGGCCTCAGCCATGGCGCATTGTTCTTCGGCAGCGCGCGTTACGGCGCTGCCGCCGACAACGTGCTGGGGGTTGAGCTCGTCACCGCCGATGGCGGGCTGCTGCGCACCGGGCAATGGGCCTTGAAGGTGGAGGCCGCGCCGGTATTCCGCAACTTCGGGCCGGATACCACCGGCTTGTTCATGCATGACGGCGGTGCCTTCGGCATCAAGACCCGCGCCGCGTTCCGCCTGATTCCGCTGCCGGCACACACCGGCTATGCCTCGTTTGCCTTCGCCGATTTCGAGCGCGCCGGGCTGGCCTTGTCGGCAATTGCACGGGCCGGCATCGCCGAGGAAGCCTATGTGCTGGATGCCGGCGCCGTGGCCGCCAATGCCGAACGCGACCGCAGCCTGGGCGCCGCGCTGCGTGCGGTGCGCCAGGTGCTGCACACGGCCCCCGGCATCGCTGGCAAATGCGGGGCCCTGCTGGGGATGGTGCGGGCCGGACGCCAGGTGGTGCCCACCGATGCGTTCACCTTGCATCTTGTGGCCGCAGGCAACAGCCAGGCGGCGGTGGCGCATGACCTGGCCAGCGCACAGCGCCTTGCCCATGAGCACGGTGGCATCGCCATTGCCGCCACCGTGCCACGCATCGCGCGTGCCGATCCTTTCCCCGGACTCAATGCGGTACTGGGTGCCAGCGGCAGCCGCTGGGCGGCGTTGAATGTGAAAGTGGCGCACTCACGCGCCACCGCGCTGATCCGCGCGCACCAGCAGCTGATCGCAGCGCAGCGTGCCGCGATGGACGCCTGCGGCGTGCGCGTCACCTACCTGTGTTCGGCACTCTGCAATTACAGCTTCAGCTTTGAAGCGGTGTTTCATTGGCAGGACAACTGGCAGCCATTGCATGCCGCCACGCTGGCGCCGGACGTCGCGGCCACGCTGGCCTGCGGCCCGGACAATCCCACCGCGCGTGCGCTGGTGGCGGATCTGCGGCAACAGACCTGCGACCTGTTCGCCCAACTCGGCGGCGCGTCCAACCAGATTGGGCGCACCTATCCTTTTCTTTCCGTGATGGACGATGCGCCCGCAGCGCTGCTGCGCGGCATCAAGCAGCAACTGGATCCGCAGACAAAGATGAACCCGGGCGTGTTGGAGCTTTGACCCGGAAGTTGTGGCAGGATTCTCTTACGACGTCTCTTGGGGAAGAACCGTCTTGATGCTGTGTCGTTCAACCAGATTGGGCTTGGGCCTGCTTGCCATCGGGCTCTACCTACTGTCACCGTCAGCGCTGGCCATGGCCCAGTGTCCGGAAGAGTTCGAGCCGAAATCCATGGCCTTCTGGGCCCTGGGTTGGGGCGTGTTTGCCGCTTTTTTCCTCGGCGGCCTGATGCTGTCGTTCCTGATGTTCCGCATCACCCGCGTGGCCGCGCGTGGGCCACGCTGGGCGCTGCGCATCGTCAGCATCCCGGCGATGCTGGCGATGTGGTTGCTGGGCGCCGGCATCTTCCTCGGCCAGTTCATGCTGGCCTGCTGAGCCTCACGCGGCGGGGAACCACCACGGCGATGCCGTACCGTTGTTGATCAGCAAGGCGCGCGCGCGTACGAAACGGCGGATCGAGGCCGTGCCCATGCGCGAACCGCCCATCCCGGACAGCTTGAAACTCTGCTTTTCGGCGGTCTGCACCATGCCGGTCAGGCAGGCGTCATTGATCGAGATGCCACCGGCCTGCAGCTGCCGCGCCACGCGTTGTGCGCGCTCCGGGCTCTGCGTGAATACCGCCGCCGACAAGCCGAACTCGGTGGCGTTGGCACGGGCAATGGCTTCAGCTTCATCCGCCACCACCATCACCGGCAGGACGCTGGCAAAGCTCTCATCGGCAACCACGGCCATCTCGTCGGTGACATCCACCAGCACTGTTGGCGGACACCAGACGCCACCATGCTCGATCAGCTCACCGCCGGTCAGCGCGCGTGCGCCCTTGGCCTTGGCATCGGCCAGTTGGCCGCGCACCAGTTCGACCTGCGAGGCCGCGATCACCGGACCGATCTGGCCCTGCTTGGGGTCTGGCCAGGCCAGCTCCAGTGCAGAAGCTTCCTTCACCAACGCGGCGATGAAGGCATCGGCCACCGTCGCTTCCACGTAAACACGTTCGATCGACATGCAGCTCTGGCCGCCGTTGACGAAGCTGCCCCAGGCCAGCGCACGAGCAGCATGTGCGATGTTGGCGTCGGACAGCACCAGCGCCGGGTCCTTGCCACCCAGCTCCAGCGAGGCCGGAATGAAGCGGCGCGCACAGGCTTCGCCCACCTTGCGGCCGGTGGCTACCGAACCGGTGAAACAGATCTGGTCACTGGCCTCGATCACCGCCTGGCCGGTAGCGCCGGCACCGGTGACCAGCTTGAACACCTCGCCCAGATCTGCTTCGTCCAAGGCATCACGCAACAGCGGCACGAAGCGCGAGGTGACCTCGCTGGGCTTGGCCAGGATGCTGCAGCCGGCGGCCAGCGCCGGCACGGCATCGATCAAGGTCAGCATCAGCGGGAAGTTCCACGGGCTGATCACGCCCACCACCGCATACGGCACCCAGGTCTGCTGGCTGTGGATGAAGGGGATGGCTTCCTGCTGGGCCGGCTTTTCCGCAAGACAGCCTGCGGCCTGCTGCGCCCAGCGGCGGATCGCGCCGACGGTGCCGTCCACTTCAATCTGCGATTCATGCCAGCGGCCGGTATCGGCCAGCAACGCATCGAGGAAGCCATCGCGACGCGCGACCAGCGCGTCGGCCAGGGCGTCCAGGCGCGCGCAGCGTTCCTCGATGCTGCGCTCGGCCCAGGCCAACTGCGCCTGGCGCAGCTGCGCGCCCAGCGCGGCGACTTCGCTGGCGGCGGTGATCGGCAGCTCGCCGTCGGACAGCCCGGTGCGCGGGTTGCGCAGCGGCAGCGTGGTTGCGTCAGTCATTGCCCAGTACTCCGGCGCTCAACAGTGCATCAAGGGTGGCTTTCTGGCGGGCGGCAAAGTCGGCCCGCTGCGGGATCTTCAAGCTGTCGCCCTGCAGCAGGGCGTTGGGCTTCAACGCGGTGCTGCCCAGGCCGGCATTGATTGCCGCCTGCGGCAGCCGCGAGAGGAAATTGCCCATGCCCGGGCGCAGCCGGCGGCGGCGCAGGCCGGCGATATCCAGGTCGGCATAGGCGGCCATCGACTCGCCGGTGCCGGCGGCGGACAGCACCCGGCCCTGGTCATCGACGATCTTGCTCATGCCATCGGCACTGCCCAGCGGGATGTCCACGCCACTGATGCCGGCGGTATTGGCCGAGACCACGTAGGCCATGTTTTCCAGCGCGCGGGCGCGCTTGGCGATGTCCTTGGGGGTCAGCTCGGGGCTGCCGACTTCGCTGGTGGAATGCAGGAACACTTCGGCGCCGCGCAGGCCCATCGCACGGGCGATTTCCGGATACAGGATTTCCTCCGAGGCGATGCAGGACAGGCGGCCGAGCGGCGTACGCGCCACCGGGAACACGCCATCGATGCCGTATACGTCCAGGTACTTGTCCCAGACATCATGCGGGCTGGGCGCGTACAGGGAGATCAGCCGGCGGTAGCGCAGGATCTGGTTGCCGCTGTCGTCCAGGATCACCGAGGACTGGAAGTACAGCTCGGGGAAGTTGGGGTCACGCTCGTAGGCGTTGGAACACAGGTAGACGCCGTTGTCCTGGGCGATGCGGCCCAGCTGCTCGTACTCGCTGCCATCCATCGCGAAGCAGCCCTTGGCCGCCCAGCCGGGGATGGTGTCGCCCAGCGGGTAGCTGGTGGCGAAATATTCCGGCAGCACCACCAGCTTCAGGTCGGCGCCGATGAAGGCCTTGGAGGCACGGATCTGGCGACCGACGCGGGCGATGTTGTCGGCCACGGTGGCCGCGGCGTCCTCCGGCGTGGTGCAGGCATTGATGGCACGGCAGGTGGTCTGCAGCGCCAGCGCGCGATAGGCGTCGATCATGCGGCGTTACCTTCGGTAGCGGTGTCGTTGAGTATCTGGATGCGCGCGCCGTCGGCCAGCAGCACACGGAACGTGCCGGTGCCCGCACGCAGCGGCTTGATCGCGGTGTATTCGGGGCTGTGCCAGAACGCCAGCGCGGCGGCGCGGTCCGGCCAATGCGATACCACGGTGCGGGCCGGGGCGTGCTCGCCCTCCAGGCTCTGTTGCTCGCCGCCCATCACCAGGTAGTGGCCGCCGTAGCGCGCAACCACCTCGGGGGTTGCGCGGGCGTAGGCGGCAAACCGCTGCGGGTCGGTGATGTGGGCTTCGATGATCAGGTAGGCGGACATGGCGTACTCAGCTGAAGCGCGGGGCGCGCTTTTCCAGGAAGGCAGCGGCGCCTTCGACGAAATCGGTACTGCTGAAGGCATCGTTGAAGGCCGCATCGGCCTGGGCCAGATCGATGCTGGCGTCCCCCCCCAGGTGGCCGAGCACGGTCTTGATGGCCCGCCGCGCCTGCCCCGAGGTGGCCAGCAGTTGCTGGACATGTGCCTGTTCCAGCGCCTGGATACCCTCCTCACCGGCCAACTGGCTGACCAGCCCCCAGGCCTGTGCGGTCTGGGCATCGAGCAGGCGCCCGGTCAGCAGCATTTCGCGCGCGCGCGCCATGCCGACCGTATTGACCAACCGGCGGCTGTCGTCGGCGCTGTAAACTAATCCGAGCTTGGCTGGGGTGATGGCAAACCGGCTGCGGGCACTGGCAAGGCGCAGGTCACAGGCCAGCGCCAGGCCCAGGCCGCCACCGACGCAGGCACCGTCGATGACGGCCAGGGTGGTCTGCGGCAGGCGTTGCAGCTTGAGCTGGGTGCGCTGGACCTGGGCATTGTTGGCGGCAAAGGCCGCCGGCGCTGCCAGCAACTGGCCCAGTTCGTCGATATCGGCACCGGCGCTGAAGGCACCCGGTACGCCGGAGATGACCATAATCTGGGCGTCACTGGCGGCAATTTCGTCCAGTGCGGCCTCGATAGCGGCCCAGTGGCGGGTGGCCAGGGCGTTGCGCTTGTCCGGTCGGTGGATACCGATGCGAGCGAGCGCTCCGTCACGGCTCCAGCAAATCACAGTGTCTTCAGTGATCATGATCTACCCTATTTGTCATATCGTTATAGCATTAAGCCAAAGGAGGGTGAAGCGACGATGTCCCAGGAGACGCTGGCCACATTGCTGAGTTCCAACGCGCACAAGCTGCTGCGCAACGACCTGCCGACGCCGCTTTACCACCAGATGTTCAGCCTGCTGCGTGATCGCATCCTCAATGGTGAGATCCCGCGCGGTGCACGTATCCCCACCGAGTTCGACCTGGCCGAAGGTTTCGGCGTGTCGCGCATCACCGCCAAGCGGGCGCTGGATGAGCTGGCCGCCGAGGGTCTGGTCGAGCGCCGCCGTGGCAAGGGCACGCATGTCATCCACCGCTCGCGGCCCAAGCCCATGCACAGCCCCTTGACCGGCCTGCTGGAAAGCCTGGAGGTGCTGGCCGAGCACACCAAGGTGCAGCTGCTGCAGTTCCGCCGTGCGGTGCCGCCGGAGCCGATCCGGGCGCTGTTCGACACCGGCCCGCGCGATGTACTGGTACACGCCATCCGCCTGCGCCTGCGCGGCGACACTCCGTTTGGCTACTACAACAGCTGGACCCGCACCGACCACCCGGACTTCAATGAGTCCAAGCTGGCCAACAGCTCGCGCCTGAAGCTGTTCCAGGCCGTCGGCATCCACATCAAGCAGGTGGAACAGGTGCTGTCGGCGGTCAATGCCGACGCCATTGCCGCCATGCACCTGAAGGTGGAGCCCGGCACCGCGCTGCTGTCGCTGGAACGCCGCTCCTATGACGGCGACGGCAACCTGGTCGACCTGCTGAGCGTGCAGTACCGCCCGGACCAGTTCACCTACCAGATGACGCTGGATGTGGATGCCGGCGGGCATGACTGAGACCTGCGCTGCCGCCTGAGGGTGGCAGGCCGCCGCAACTGCGCAATCAGAAGCACCCTCACCCCAACCCCTCTCCCGCAGGCGGGAGAGGGGCTACTGCCTGCGCTCCCACAAGCCCCTCCGGTAGTGCCGAGCCATGCTCGGCAGACGCACTCCCCGGTAAAGCCCCTTGCCGAGCATGGCTCGGCACTACATGGGTGGCACCGACGCTACCGTGGTGCGCGATACGACCAGCATCACTGGACAATTTGTCCGGACATATTGCAGGATCGGAACAGGTATGACCTTTCCACGTTCCTGTTGCAGGAGTCCGGCATGTTGTCCGAAGTGAAGGCAGTTACCCTTGGCGTAAGCAACCTGCAGCAAGCCTGCGCCTTTTACGAAAACGCACTGGGCTATCGCGTGCAGACACGCGCCGCGCTTGCCCCGGATCTGGCACCGCTATGGCGTTTTGATTCCAGCCTGCGGGGTGAGTACGCCATGCTTGCGCCCGATGATTCGGGCCTGGGAAGAATCCGCCTGGTTGCATTCGACGCGCCGGGCCAACGTCTGTGGAACGCCGGCAATCTCTACAACGGCAGTGGTTACTACGCGCTCAATTTCCGCTGCCGGGATGCCTTGGCCACCATGCAGGCCATCACCGCAGCCGGCGGCAGCAGTGCGCACGAACCCAGCTACTGGGAGGTCAGCGAGCAGGTCGCGGTGCGCGACTCGATCAACGACGATCCGGACGGTATCCGTCTTGACGTGTTCTCCTACGAAAAAGGCGGCGAACTGCGCGGCCCCTTGAACACCGACGTCAGCGTCGTGCAGACCATTGCCCTGGCAACCCGCGATGTAGCGCGTTCGGTTGCGTTCTATCGCGCTCTGGGCTTCGAGGTGCTGTTCGACCGCGTGCTCGATTTCCCCGAACTGCAGACCCTGCTCGGCACCGACCGGCCGGTGCGCATCCACAACGTCAACCTGATCAAGGACGGGCACATCGTGCCGGGACGGGTGGAAATGTTCGCCTACCTGGACATGGAGCACCTGCCGGATGCATCGCTGCGCGACCTCGCGGTGCCACCCAATATCGGCATCCTCTCGGCCACCTTGCTCAGCGATGCGCTGGACGCGGATGTGGCCCAGCTGCAACAGCTGGGTGCTGAACTGATCGCGCGTGCAGCATTGGATGTACCCGGGTTTGGCCCCTGCGCCATCGCCACCCTGCTGGGCCCGGACGGGGAACAGCTGGAGTTGCTGCAACCGGTTTGAGTAACAGGCGCAGCCGCTGCAAGGCGGCTGCGCGGTTGGCCATCAGCGCGCCGCCAAGCCTGCCACGAGGGCCGCGCTGCGGCCCTGGTAATCCTCCTGCGCATCCGCATGCACCGTCACCGGTACGCGCAAGGCTGACAAGCGCAGGCCGGTGTCGGCCACCGCTACCCCAGCAAATACCAGCGGCAGCTGCGCCCCCAGACGCAGCAGCTCAACCACGTTGGCATGCACCTGCGCGGCATCCGGTGCGGCCACCAGACGGCGCGCTGCCGCACTGGGCGGCAGCCACGGCCACAGCAGGTGACGTTCCCGCTCCCATTGCCAGGCCTCGGCCATATGCCCGCCTGCGGGATGCAGCGCAGGGTCCGGCAAGCGCGCGAGCAGGCAGGCACATTCGTCCGCCTGCAACAGCCACGGTCTGTGCAAGGCAACCTCCGTAAGACGTGCGCCCAGGCAGGCCGCCAGATCCGCTACGTAGGCTGCCGCCGCCTCGTATGCGTGCACCGCCACGGCCTGTCCGGGCACCACGTCCTCAAGCAGCGCACACAGGGCAGTCTGCATGGTCTCCACCGTCAGTGGCGCGGTGATTTCCGCCGAGCCTGCATGGCCGGGCAACTCCACCGCTATCTGCGTGCGCGCATCGACCTGCAATGCGGCTACCGGCAACGGTGCCTGCCCGGGCGAATGGATATGCAGCACCGCACCATTGCTGCCGCGGCGCAACCTCACCGCCACTTCGCCTACCGGCGTGTCGATGATGCGACGCGTCCAACCGTCCTTCTCGCGCGCAGCCAGCGGGACAGGCGTCAGCAGCGGCTGGGTGGACTGCTGCAGCAGGCTGTCCATGCGCCGATGCAGACCTTCAACACCATCGGGCTCTTCCTCGCTGCGGACATTGGCCGGCAGCGCCGGCAGGCGCGCGCGATGGCCCAGCAGCACGTCGTCATGGCGGTAGATCAACCAGGCCGGACACTGCAGCTCGGCCACGCGCTGGCGTTGGGTATAACGGAACGCCGCACCGTAGCCGCTACGGTAGTTGTCGCCCACATCGAGGATGTCCATTGCAGCCTCGTGCGTGCCCTGCGTGTCATACGGCGGCAACGCGATCGCACACTCGGCCGATGAATCACACCATGGGAAGAAATACAGCTGCTCGCGCATGCGCGACCACAGCCAACGCAGGTGACCGCCATCCCAGCTGGGTACGAAGGGCGGCAGATAACGATCGGTATAGCGTGCGCGCTCGGCATCGTTGAACAAGGCATAGCCATCGATGATCAGACAATGCAGACGCTCCGGTGCCATCCACGCCAGATGCATGCCGATCAGGCCACCGGTATGCATGCCGAACAGTGCAAAGCGTTCGATACCCAGCGCATCGGCCAACGCCAGGGTGGCTTCGGCAAAGCGATCAATGCCCGGCGCCGCATCAGCCAGTGGATCGGAGTAACCAAAACCCGGCGTGTCCGGTGCGATCACGGTATAGCGATCAGCGAAGCGCGCGATCATCTGCAGCCACATGCGCGAGTTCTGCGGCGATTGATGCAGCAGCATCAACACCGGCCCCTGCCCTGCATAACGGTAGTGCACGGTGCGGTCACCGATGCGGATGAACTGACGGCGGCTGCGGGCACTGTGCATGGTCGGACCCATTGGCTGAAATGATTATTGTTATATCAATAATCCAATCACGGCGATGGGCGCCTGCACACGCCGATTGCCCTGCCCGGATTATGTGCTGCACCCGCAGCAATCAATCTTCAATTGACCTAACAACCAAACCTATAAGACAAACCATAAAGCCCATTCACTTTATAGAAATACTTTTGATTCATACGGTTACAGTTAATTCAACACGTTCTTGCCGCGTGTAAAAAACGTGCAATAGTCCGGTTGATTGTCCGGACAAATGGCGGAATACTCGTTAGGAAGCATTGATATATCTATATGTCGATGCTTTCCCCCACCCGAACGAGCTTTTCCTTCATCACGCTACGAGGCGAGTCATGAAAGATGTTCTGTACCGGAGTGCTTTGACTGTTGCGATCATGACGGCCATTGGCAGCGGCGATGCCTACGCCCAGTCGTCTGACAAGGAAGCCGTGCAGCTGGACCAGGTCAGCGTGACCGCCCAGCGGCGCGAAGAACAGATCCAGAAAACACCGCTCAGCATGAGCGTGATCAGCGGGCCGGCCCTGGACCGCATGCAGATCCAGCGCGTGGACGACATCAAGTTCACCACGCCCAACATCATCATCGAACAGAACACCGGCACCAGCTCGGGCGCCAAGATCATCATGCGCGGCGTCGGCGCCGACGAGTCGATGTTCACCAATGACCCGGCCGTGGCGCTGTACATCGACGACGTCTACATCGCGCGCCAGAACGGCGCCATGCTCGACCTCTACGACGTCGATCGCATCGAGGTACTGCGTGGGCCGCAGGGTACCTTGTACGGTCGCAATGCCACCGGCGGCGCGATTCGCTACATCTCCAAGAAGCCGACCGGTGAAGACAAGCTGGCCTTCGACGCCAGCGTCGGCAACCTCGGCCGAGTGGATGGCCGCGCCATGTTCGCCACCCGCATCGGCGAAAGCCTGGATGTGTCGGCCGCGGTGCTCAGCCGCAACCGCGACGGCATCATGAAGGACCTGACCCATGACCGCATGGTCAACGACCAGAAGGTCGTGGCCGGGCGCGTGTCGCTGGCCAGCACCTGGGGTGAAGCCTCCTACGCCACCCTGAGCATCGACCGCCTGCGCGAGCGCTCCACCCCGGCGTGGGGCACCCCGGTGGCGCGTGACCCGAGCACGGACAAGGTCACGCCCAAGCTGGGCAGCTTCTACAAGACCCGCACCGACACGCTGGGCATCAACGACCTGGATCAGTTCGGCGTCGCCCTGACCAACGAAACCGACTTCGGCGCATTCTCCTGGCGCAGCATCCTGCACTACCGCGAGCTGCAGCATCACTTCTACATGGACGTGGATGGCACCGAGCAGATGCGCTACCACCTGGAACAGGACCAGAAGCAGAACCAGCGCGGTTACGAGGCCCAGTTCACCTCGCAGACCGAAGGCCCGTTCAGCTGGGTGGCCGGCGTGTTCGCCTTCAAGGAGCACAACGACCAGCCCACCCGCAATGACATCTTCACCCGCGGTGGCACCAACTACGTCAAGCAGGACACCACCGCCTACGCGCTGTACGCACAGGGCGACTACAAGTTCACCGACAAGCTGACCTTCACCCTGGGCGGCCGCTACAGCTACGAGAACAAGGATTTCCTGGTGCGCTCGGTGAAGGCCAACGGTGACCCGAACTACAGCAAGGCGCTGGAGAAGAGCTGGAACCGCCCCGACTGGAAGGTGTTGTTGTCCTATGACTTCAACGACAACGTGATGGGCTATGCCAGCGTCACCACCGGCTTCAAGAGCGGCGGCTTCAACGGCCGCGGCACCACCTATGACACTGTCACCCCGGTGGATGCCGAGACCCTGCGCGCCTACGAAGTAGGCGTGAAATCGACGCTGTGGGACAACCGCCTGCGCCTGAACGCCGACTACTACCGCCTGGATTACGACGGCATCCAGCTGACCGCGGTGAACTCCGATGGCGTGTTCGTGATGACCAACGCCACCGGTGCGCTGATCCAGGGCTTCGAGGTGGACGCCCAGGCACAGCTGACCAGCAAGCTGCGCGTGGATGCCAGCATCGGCACCATTGACGGTGAATACAAGGACTATGCAGCGGTCAATGCGGCCTACTTCAAGGGCCGGTCGATGAAGAGCTCACCGGACATGCAGTGGACCCTGGCAGCTACCTATGTGCAGCCGGTCGGCAACGCCGACCTGGTGTTCAGTGGCCAGGCCCGCCACACCGATGAGTACTACCAGAACCAGGACACCTCGCGGCTGATCATGACCCGCGCCAACACCGAGTACAACGCACGCATCTCCTACGAGCCACGTGATGCCAACTGGTCGGTGGCTGCATGGGGCAAGAACCTGAGCAACGAGACCTCCTCCACCGGTGGCTTTGATATCGCCGGCCTGGGCATCGGTGTGATCTACCCCAACGTGCCGCGCACCTACGGCCTCGAGTTCAAGTACCGCTTCTGGTAAGCACCGCCACATTGCCCCACACATCGCTCCCACACGGGAGCGATGTCTTTTGGAGACCACGATGGATTACCAACTGCTGTTGTTGTTGCACCTGTTGATCGGCGGCTACTGGCTGGGCGGCGACCTGGGTGTGTTCTACATCGCCGGCAAGATCGCCGACCCGGCGCAGCCGCTGCCGGTGCGCCTGTTCTCGGCCAAGGCGATGATGCTGCTGGACATGATCCCGCGCACCTGCCTGATCATGGCGCTGGGCACCGGGCTGACCGTGGCCACGCAGGCCGGGCTGCTGCCGCTGCAGGGCTGGCTGTGGCTGGTATGGCTGGGCACGCTGGCGTGGCTGGGCCTGGCCTGGGCAGCCTTCCTCAAGGAACACTCGGCCGCCGGCCTGCGCATCGCGCGCGTGGATTTCTACCTGCGCCTGCTGGTGCTGGTCGGCTGCGTGGCCGCGGGCATCGACGCGTTGAGTGAGGGTGGCTTCATCGCGCAGAGCCGCTGGCTGGGTGCCAAGCTGATCCTGTTTGCCGGCATCATCAGCATGGGCTTGCTGGTGCGTATTCAACTGCGTCCGTTCGGCCCCTTGTTCGGCAAGGTGGTGACCGGCACGGCGAGTGATGCCGATCAGCAGTCGCTCAAGCAACTGGTGGCGCGGGTGAAGATCCCGGTGCTGTGCATCTGGTTGATCATCCTGACCATCATGGTGCTGGGCAAGCTCAAGCCGTTCTGAATCCTGCCAGGTGACGTGTACGACAAAGGCCCGCGCAAGCGGGCCTTTGTCGTTGTACAGCCAACCCGCAACCAACGTAGCCCGGGTAAGCGCAGCGCACCCGGGGAAACACCAAAAGCACGAAGCCTGATTCAAGCGGGCCTTTGTCGTTGTACAGCCCAACCCACGACCAACGTAGCCCGGGTAAGCGCAGCGCACCCGGGGAAGCACCGAAAGCGCGAGGCCTGATTCAAGCGGGCCTTTGTCGTTGTACAGCCAACCCGCAACCAACGTAGCCCGGGTAAGCGCAGCGCACCCGGGGAAGCACCGAAAGCGCGAAGCCTGATTCAAGCGGGCCTTTGTCGTTGTACAGCCCAACCCGCAACCAACGTAGCCCGGGTAAGCGCAGCGCACCCGGGAAAAAATCTAAAGCGCAAAGCCTGATCCAAGCGGGCCTTTGTCGTTGTACAGCCCAACCCATGGCCAACGTAGCCCGGGTAAGCGCAGCGCACCCGGGGAAGCACCGAAAGCGCGAAGCCTGATTGCGGCTGTACGAGCGGCGTAAGCCATCAAGCAGGCAGACCGTCAGATGGCGCAACACTCCGCAATTTGAGCAATGCCAGCTTCGCTGGCTTACGCAGATCCTGCAGCTGCGTCCCATTCCCCGGGTGCGCTACGCTTACCCGGGCTACGGTGAAAGCGATCCGACGCGATGGTTATAGCGCGCCTACGCCATTTGGTCTGGTGGGCGCGGTGTCAAACCAGTCCGCGCACCACGGCCGAATCCTGCCCTGATGCCTGCGCGCCCTCGCCTGCCGCACCAGCAAACGCCAGGCGCCGCTCGTCACGGACGAAGAACGAAGCCAGCAGACCAATCACCACCAGCACCGCGATCACCGTGAATGCGACGTGGTAGTTGCCGAAGTGATCGAACATCACCGCCGTCAGCCAGATGCCCAGACCCGCCGAGGTGGCGTCCATCAGCGAGATGGTGCCAAGGATCTTGCCGGCCGCACTGAGCCCGAAGGCTTCGACGATCTGCAGCTGCAGGATCGCGTACAGCCCGCCCCAGCCCAGCCCCATCACGATCAAGCCGGTCCACAACAGGCTGGCCTGCTGCAGGGCGATGATCACCGCGCCTACCGCCATCAGTGCCACGTTGCAGACAAATACCTTCTTGGAGGTGGTCACATCGGCCAGGAAGCCGAACAGGAACTTGCCGACCATGCCCAGCCCGAACAGCAGGAACATGCCGTCGGCCGCCTGCTTGCCGTTGAAACCCAGGTCCTTCATGTTGAGGATCAGGTGCGAGGACAGCGACATGATTCCCCAGAACGTGGTCACCGCCACCAGTGCCAACGCCCAGAAAGTGCGCGTGCGCAGGGCCTGGCGATAACTCAGGTCCGGCAGCAGGCTGCAGCGCCCCGGGCTGCTTGTGGCCACGGCCTCGCCCTCGCCCCAGCGCCGCAGGCCCTTGCCGTCGGGTGAACGCACCAGTGCCAGGCACAACACGAACAGGGCCAGCGGGATAACCGCCATCAGCAGGAAACTGCCGCGCCAGCCATGCGCCGGCAACAAGGCGACGATGATCTTGGGCACCAGCATGCCCCCCAGGCTGCTGCCCACCAGCGCAATGCCCAGCGCGGTGCCCCGGCGGGTCTGGAACCACTGCGAGACCATGATCACCGCCACGCTCAGGCCACTGCTCACCACCACCGCGGCAAAGCCGACATGGATCAGGTAGACATGGGCGATGGAATGCACCTGCGAGTAGGCCGCGTACAGGACCGCCAGCAGCACACTGCCGAACAGGGCCAGGCTGCGCACGCCAATGCGATCGATCAGCGCACCGACGAAGGGCGACAGCAGCGCCGCCAGCAGCAGATTGAACATGTCGCGGAACTTGAGCTGGCCTCGGCTCCAGCCGAACTCGTCCAGCAGTGACGGGTCGAAGGCGGTGATCCCGGTCATGGTCATGCCATTGGAGATCGCCAGCATCAGCATGGCCACGATGCAGATCAGCCACGGGTAGAAACGTTTCATCGGCACACCTGTTGCGTAAGGGTGAACGGGGAACGCATGCCACTACAACAATGTCCGGACAAAGAATGGCACAGAGCGGGCGCCGTATGTAGCCCGCAGCGGTGATTGCGGCGCCGGTCAAATATAGTTATATAGTTATATCATTAAGATTATTCTGAGCCTGCCAGAACCCTCGCCTTGGACCCGTTCACCACCCAATCCCTGGAGGGCATCCTCCGCCGCGACGTGCATGCGCCGCTCTACCACCAGCTGCAGGGCTTCCTGCGCGGGCTGATCGAGCGCGGCGAAATCGGCGACGGCGAGCAGTTGCCACGCGAGGAGGAACTGGCCAGGCGCCTGCGTATTTCGCGGGTCACCGTGCGCCAGGCCCTGCAGCTGCTGGCCGACGACGGCCTGCTGGTGCGTCAGCGCGGCCGCGGCACGCGGGTGGTCGGCGGCAAGGTGCGCACCTCCACCATCCCGATGCCGCTGAAGACCCCGCTGGGCGAGCTGATGCACAGCCTGGACACCCTGGCCGGCAACACCCAGGTGCGCCTGCTGGGCTGGGAACGGGTGGTACCGCCCGAGCCCATCCGCGAGCTGTTCGGCAGCGCGCCGGGCGAAACCCTGGTGCGCTGCGTGCGCGTGCGCAGCCGTCACGGCCACCCGTTCGGCTACTACGCCAGCTGGACCCGCACCGTGCACCCGGACTTCAACGCCGAGAACCTGGCCTATGGCTCGCGCATCGACCTGTTCCGCCGTTGCGGCATCGATGTGGCCAGGGTGCAGCAGACCGTGTCGGCCCTACGCGTGGGTGCGCTGTCGGCCATGCACCTGCAGATGTCCACCGGCCAGGCGGTGATGACCCTGGAGCGGCGCTCCTTCGATGCCAACCAGCAATTGCAGGACCTGCTGGAAATCCAATACCGCCCTGACCAGCTGCGCTACCAGATGCGCCTGGATTACGAAGCCAACAACCCGGAGACGCCCGTTTGAGTGCGACTGTAAGTGCAACGCTTGCCGAAAAGATCCTCGCCCGTGCCTGCGGGCGTGAGGCCGTGCGTGCGGGTGAAATCCTCACCGCCAGGCTCGACCTGCTGATGATGCATGACTCCGGCGGCCCACGACGGGTGGCCTCGCGGCTGGAAAAGCTTGGCGCCAAAGTGTGGGACCCGGACAAGGTGGTGGTGGTCTCGGACCACTTCGTACCCGCCGTGGACATGGAAAGCGCCGACATCCTCGCCCTCACCCGCAAGTGGGCGCAGGCGCAGGGCGTTACCCACTACGACATGCTCGGCATCTGCCACGTGGTGCTGCAGGAACACGGCCATGTGCAGCCTGGCATGTTCTGCGTGGGCGGTGACTCGCACTCGCCCAGCGGCGGCGCGTTTGGCGCCTTCATGGTCGGCATGGGTGCCACTGACATCACCGGCGCCCTGGTCACCGGCGAAGTCTGGCTGCGTGTGCCGCAGACCACGCGCGTGCAGCTCGATGGCAGGCTCGCCGCCGGCGTCAGCGCCAAGGACGTGATGCTGATGCTGTGCGGCCAGTACGGCATGGGCAACGAAGGCCAGGTCTTCGAATACGGCGGCAGCGCCGTGCAGGCCATGCCGATGCATGAGCGCCTGACCCTGTGCAACATGGCCGCCGAACTGGGCGCGGAAACCGGCATCGTCGAGCCTGACGCAACCACGCTGGCCGCACTGGAACAGGCCGGCAAGCCCTTCCTCGGCGATCTTGCGCAGTGGCGCAGCGACGCCGGCGCCAACTACCTGCATCACTACCGTTACGACGCCGCGCAGATCGCACCACACGTGGCCGCCCCGCACAGCCCGGCCAATAGCCGGCCGGTGGGCGAGCACGGCAAGGTCCGCATCGACCAGGCCTATATCGGTGCCTGCACCGGTGCCAAACTCACCGACCTGCGCATGGCCGCCGAGGTATTGAAGGGCCGCAGGATCGCCAAGGGCACACGCCTGCTGATCGCCCCGGCCTCGGTGGCGATGACCGCCCAGGCCGCGGCCGAAGGCACTCTGGCCACCCTGACCGAAGCCGGTGCCATCCTGCTGCCGTCCGGCTGCGGCGCCTGCGCCGGCATGGGTGCCGGCATGCTCAGCAGTGGCGAAGTCTGCATGTCCACCACCGCACGCAATTTCAAGGGCCGCATGGGCTCGGCCGATGCACAGGTCTACCTGGGCTCGCCGTACAGTGTGGCCGCCGCCGCGGTGAAGGGCGAAATCTGTGATCCGCGCGAACTGCTGGGAGTAGGCGCATGAATGTCCGTGGCAAGGCCTTCGTCTTCGGCGACCGCATCGACACCGATGTGCTGGCACCCGGCCCGTATATGCGCGAACCGATGCACGTGCTCGCCAGCCACTGCCTGGAAGCGGTGGACCCGGCGTTCGCCAGCGAAGTGCGCCCTGGCGACATCGTGGTGGGCGGTGAATCCTTCGGCATCGGCTCCTCGCGCGAACAGGCGGTGCAGGCCCTGGCCGAACTGGGCGTGGGCGCCATCGTCGCCAAGTCGTTCGCGCGCATCTTCTACCGCAACGCACTCAACCTCGGCGTGCCGGCGCTGGTCTGCGCCGACCTGCAGGCCGCGCGTGGCGATACGCTGGAAGTCCGGCCGGTCGAGGGCCGCATCATCAACCACAGCACCGGGCGCGAATTCGACTGTGAAAAAATCCCGCCCGAGCTGATGGAGATCGTCGCCGGTGGCGGCCTGATGCCCTGGCTGGAACGCAAACTGGCCGCGGAGCGCCGCACATGAAACAGGGCATCCTCCACGCCACCCTGATTGCCCCGGACCTGCAGCAGGTCTGCGATGCCTATGTCGGCCAACTGGCGATGCAGGTGCATCAGCGCACCACGCTGGATGCGGGTGATGCCGCCGCGCTGGGGCTGGCTGATCGTGTCGGCGCGCCACTGGCGTGGCTGGCCAACAGCGCTGGCGAGCCGGTGTTGCGGGTGATCGAGGACGCCTCGGCGGTTGTTGCCGAACCCATGTTCCGCCACGGCTGGTTGTCGCTGGAGGTATTGGTGGGCGACATCGATACGCTGGCCGCCGGCCTGCATGCACCCTTCAAGGTGCTGGGCCCCGCCGCCAACCTGGAACTGAGCGATGCCATCCGCGCCGCGCAGGTGCTGGGCCCCTGCGGTGAATTGCTTTACCTCACCCAGATCAAGGCGCAGGTGCCGCCGTTCGACCTGCCGATGACCGACGCGACGGTAGCGAACACCTTCATCGGGGTCATGACCACGCCGGATCGCGAGGCCTCGCAGCGTGCCTGGTCAGCCCTGCTCGGCGCCAAGGGTTGGGCGTTCGACACCAAGATCACCGTGCTCAACCGCGCCTATGGCAAGCCGCTGGAAGGCCGCTACCCGGTCGCGGTGGTGCCGATGCCGGGGCAGTGCATGGTCGAGATTGATCAGGTGGAATTGCCAGCGGCGGCCAACCTCAGGCATGCCGGGCAGTACAGCCTGGCGCTGCGCCTGCCGGCCGTGGATGACACCGTGCTGCATGAAGCCGGTTGGGCCGTGACGGTAACGGCTGAGCGGCGCAGTCTGCGTGGACCTGCCGGAGAGCATGTGGAGTTGCTGGCTGGGTAACGGGTGCTGGCTTGTTGCTGCCTGCAGGTAGAAGCAACAACAACAGCGTAGAAGCACCCCTCCCCAACCCTCCCCTGCGCTGTGCGCAAGGGAGGGGGCAAACGCGGCACCGCGATGCACTGACAGCACGCAGCAAACAGCCCCCTCCCTTTGCCGCAGGCAAGGGGAGGGTTGGGGAGGGGTAGCTCCTGCTCTGCTCCGCCCCCGTTGTTGCTTCACCACCCCATGACCTTTGCCATGTGTAACTGCCACTACACAGGCATAGCGTCAGCGCTTACCCAAGCGCGTGAGGTAGAGCAATGCGGACCCTGACCCTGGCTGCAGCCATCGCCACGATCACCTGCTTGAGCATGGCAACGCCCGCTGCGGCGCAGGTCTCGCCGATGACGCCGGACATCACCGGCAAGAAGTTCGTCGCCCCGCAGCCCGCCCGCGATTTCGAAAAACGCGAGGTGATGATTCCGATGCGCGATGGGATCAAGCTGTATACGGTGATCATGATCCCCAAGGGCGCGCACAACGCACCGATCCTGTTCACCCGCACGCCGTACAACGCCGCCGGCCGCGTCGACCGCACACCGGGCGCGACGCGGCTGGTCGATGCGCTGGCGCAGGGCGACACCGTGTTCGCCGAGGACGGCTATATCCGCGTGTTCCAGGACGTGCGCGGCAAGTACGGTTCCGAAGGTGACTACGTGATGACGCGGCCACCGCGCGGCCCGCTCAACCCGACCAAGATCGACCACAGCACCGACGCCTGGGACAGCATCGACTGGCTGGTGAAGCACCTGCCCGAATCCAACGGCAAGGTCGGCATGCTCGGTTCCTCCTACGAAGGCTTCACCGTGGTGATGGCCCTGCTCGATCCCCACCCCGCGCTGAAGGTAGCCGCCCCGGAGAGCCCGATGATCGATGGCTGGATGGGTGATGACTGGTTCCAGCACGGTGCGTATCGGCAGATCAACCTGGGCTACTTCACCGGCCAGATGACCGCGCGCGGTGCCGGCGCAAGAATCAGCATGCCCGGCGGCGATGACTACAGCAGCTTCCTGCAGGCCGGTTCGGTCGGTGCCTTTGCCAAGGCGCAGGGGCTGGAGCAGATCCCGGCCTGGCACAAGATCAGCCAGCACCCGGCCTATGACGCGTTCTGGCAGCAGCAGGCGCTGGACAAACTACTGGCCAAGCTGCCTGAAATCAGCGTGCCCACGATGTGGGAACAAGGCCTGTGGGACCAGGAAGACATGTACGGCGCGCATACCGCCTGGGCGGCGCTGGAACCCAAGGACCACGACAACACCCGCAATTTCCTGGTGGTCGGGCCGTGGCGGCACAGCGGTGCCAACTACAACGGCAGCGCGCTGGGCGCGCTGGATTTCAATGGCGATACCGCGTTGCAATGGCGGCGTGACGTACTCAAACCGTTCTTCGATCAGTATCTGAAGGACGGCGCGCCGGTAGCGGACACGCCGCCGGTGTGGATCTACAACGCCGGCAGCAATCGCTGGGACAGCTACGCCCGCTGGCCGCAGAGTTGCAGCCAGGGCTGCGCGGCCACCCCGCGTCGCGTGTATCTCAATGCCGATGCACAGCTGGGTGCCAGCAGTGCCGCAAGCGGCGCGCAATACGCCGAGTACATCGCCGATCCGGCCAAGCCGGTGCCGTTCGTGCCGCGCCCGGTCAACATGGGTGATCGCGATGTCTGGACCACCTGGCTGGTACGCGACCAGCGCTTCGTCGATGGCCGTACCGACGTGCTCACCTATACCGGGCCGGTGCTGGACAAGCCGATGAAGCTGGCCGGCATCCCGCAGGTGCAGCTCAGCGCATCCACCTCCGGCACCGACAGCGACTGGGTGGTCAAGCTGATCGATGTCTATCCCGACCAATACCCGGACAACCCGAAGATGGCCGGCTACCAGCTGCCGCTGGCGATCACCATCTTCCGCGGCCGTTACCGCGAGAGCTTCAGCCAACCCAAGGCCATCACCCCCGACACACCGCAGACCTATACGTTCGACCTGCCCAACGTGAACCAGACCCTGCAACCCGGGCACCGTTTGATGGTGCAGGTGCAATCCAGCCTGTTCCCGCTCTACGACCGCAATCCACAGCAATACGTGGACAATATTTTCTTTGCCCAGCCCGGCGACTACCGCAAGGCCACGCAGCGCATCTGGAACACCGGTGAGCATCCGAGTTTCATCAACTTGCCGGTGGTCGACTGATTCGCCTGCACTAGGCGATTCGGCGAACACGCGGATGTCACCTGCGCTGTCCGCTCTTGCCACATGCTTTGCAGGCGCTGTGCTATAGCCTGTTGCAGGCACCATTGCCTGCAACAGGGAGCAGCCCGGATGAAGCCCAGAAGGCTGAGCAAGCGCAACATCATCCTGATCGGTGTGGTGATCATCGTGCTGGTGGTCATCGTCTCCATCGCGCCGTGGTGATTGTCTGTGTTGGATGACACGATGCAACGCATGCGATGCCTGCACCGCAGCTGATGACAAGTACATTTCTGCGCATTCAGTCCTTGCCCCCTGTTGCGCGCACCGCTATAGATGAATGGCCTGATTCGGGGGGATCACACACCGGAGAATGCGCAATGGAAGCAATGGAAAAGGTAAAGCTGTTCCTGGAAGGCCCTGGCCGCCAGCGCAGGCTGGTAACGCTGTTGGCCACCGAATCCCGGCAGGTCACCAACGGCAGTTCGGATGGACGACGCGTTGCCACGCCCGGCATGAACAGGATCAGTTTCCATACGATGATCGACGAAGACGGCAACATCGCGCGCCAGGTCGACTTCGACGGCTATCGTTTCAAGTTCCAGGGCTCCAACCTGCCGTGGGATCTGGTGATTGCCTGAGCCCGGGCCACGGAATCTTGCCAAACCCTGCACCTGCCCATCACCGTTTGCAGGCAGCGCGTTAATCGCACCCTCTGCAGTATCGACGGTGAGCACCGTTGCTCGGTTTGGAGACGTGTCATGACCATCCGCAAGACGCAGCAGCTGCTGTTCGCAGGCGTTCTCGCCCTGGCATGCAGTGGTGCGGCCATTACCGCGCAGGCAGCAGGCCAGGCCATGCAGGGCCATGAATCCGAACAGCCCGGCACCGACACCTGGATCACCACCAAGGTGAAGGCCGAGTTGCTGACCACCAAGGATGTCTCCGGTCTGGAGATCAAGGTGGAAACGGTGAATGGCGTCGTGGCGCTGACTGGCACCGTTGCCAGCCAGGCCGAGGTGGATCGCGCGATCGCCGCTGCCAAGAGCGTGGAGGGCGTCACGCGTGTCGACAGCTCGGCGTTGACGGCCGCTGCACGCTGACACCAGCAGCGCATCCAACGCAGTTACCAAAGAGCGGCCCCTCAGGGGCCGCTCTTTTTCTATCAGGTCCGTCGTCAGGCGCTTCTTTTGCGGGTGGCGGCCTGCGTGTATCGGGCTGGTGCGGCGGTGGCTCCTTGACCGGCATTGGTCTGGCCGGGTCATCAGGACCCGGCTGCGGTGGCACGGCGGCGCCCCGATGAATTGGCGCGCCGCGTTTTTGCAGCCTGCCCGCGAGTTTCACTCTTCCTCGTCGTCGTGTTGGGGATTCTTCCTGGGTTGCTGCTGGTCCGGATTCTGCTGGGCCTGGCGCTGCTGCGGATCACGCGGATCCTGGGCGCCATGTCGCGGAACGTTCTGCTGACTGGACATCGCGGTTGCCTTGGGGACGCAGCGGGTACTGCTGCGAGCGAAGATTCACTCTGCAGGCGTTAGCGCGCCGTTGGAAATCTGTTTGCCACCCGATGTGACTGCCCGAACTGGAGGATCCGTTCATCCACGGCTGGGCTTGCTGGCAGTCACGCCATCGCAGGCAAGCGATCTCCACCCCACCCTAGCGAAGCCGGAACTGCACCGGCGTGGTCACCTCTATCTCCTGACCCGGCACCTCAGCCGGTGGCGGTGGCAGCGGGCTTGCACGCAGCACAGCGGCCACCGCTTCCTCGTCCAGCGCCGTGTGTCCGCTGCCACCGGCCAGCTGCGCGGACAGCACCGTACCGCGTCGGTCCACCGTGTAGCGCACCTGTGCAACACCCTCATACCGTCTGCGTTGTGCGGCGCGTGGGTAACGCTTGAAAGCCTGCAGATGACCCAACAGGCGCGACTGCCAATCGGCGAACGCAGGTGGGTTGCTACCTACGCTGGAAGCCGGCGCCGCCGTGGTCGCCGCCAGGCTCGCCTCGCTGTGTGCCGGCGCACTTGCCTGCGCTACCTGCGATGAGGACTGCGCGGGCTCGGCCTGGGGGTCCTGCGCATCGGTCTGCGCAGTGTCCTGACGGGCGATGGCTGCAGGCACGGGGGTAGAGGGCAGCGGTGGGATGGCAGGTGAAACCCGTGCCCTTTCGCTCTGCTGCGCGGCCGCGGAGTCCTGCTGCAGCGGACCTGGTGCCAGCTCACTGCGCGCGGCCGCCACCGCGGTTGGCAGCGGTGCCAGCTCAAGCATCACCGCCTGCGGTGCTGCGGCGGGTATCACCACCAGCTGATTGCTGGGCCAGAGCAGGTGCAGCGCAATCAGCAACGCATGTGCCAGCAGCACCACCAACAGACTGGCGGCCCAACGCACTGCAGGTAGCATCGGCGACCGGGCCGTCATTGCCTGCCCTGCTCCTGCGCGACCAGCGCCACCTTCAGGTAGCCGGCCTGGCGCAGCTGATCCATCAGCTGCATCAGCTCGCCATAGGCAACGCGCTGATCCGCGCGAACAAACACCCGTTGCTCCCGGTTGCCGCCTGACAGGACATCAAGCTGCTGGGCCAGCTGGTCGCGGGCGATGGATGCGTCATTGAGACTGAGCGTGTGGTCCGCTGCCAACGTGATCTGGAGGGGGGTGTCCGGGTCCGGCAGCGCCTGCTGGCTGCTTACCGGCAGTTCCACCGGCAAGGACACCGTCGCCAGCGGTGCCGCCACCATGAAGATGATCAGCAGGACCAGCATCACGTCGATGAAGGGCGTGACGTTGATCTCGTGGTTTTCTTCCAGCTCGTCGTGCTCTTCGTGGTTTCTGCGCGCCATCGTGTTGCCCCTCAGCGGACCGGCGCATCGCCGGCGCCCGAACCGGGCATGCCCTGACGGTCCAGATCACGCGAAAAAAGGCGCTCCACACCTGCGGACAGGTCACCCAGCTCGGCACGTGCGGCAGTCAAACGGCGCCCGAAGTAGTTGTAGATGACTACCGCGGGAATCGCTGCAACCAGGCCCAATGCGGTTGCCAGCAATGCCTCGGCGATGCCCGGCGCAACCACGGCCAGGTTGGTTGTGTTGGCATGCGCAATACCCACGAAGCTGTTCATGATGCCCCAGACCGTTCCCAGCAATCCCACGAAAGGCGCGGTTGCACCGATGGTGGCCAACACACCGGTGCCGCGCCGCAGCTGTCTGGCATGGGCCAGCTCTGCGCGCTCAAGCCGCGAGGCAAGGCGTTCCTTCATTGCCACCTTGTCGCTCAAGCCGCTCGATCGCTGCAGCTCGTCCTGGGCGTGATCCAGCAGGCAGCGGCCAATGCCGGCATCCAGCACGTTGGCGTCCGCCAGCTGCTCGGCCTGCAGTACACCGTTGCAGGCATGCCGCAGCTCACGCTGCGCCGCACGCAGCTCCATGCCCTTGGCCAGCAGCACGGTCCAGGTCAACAACGAGGCCAACGCCAGCACCACCATGATGGTCTGCACCACCGGGTCGGCATGCACGAACATCTGCCAAGGGCTGAGATCGGGAGGGAGCTGGTTTGTCACGGACGACATGGGCGGATCCATTGGAAAAGGGAGAAAGGGAGTGGCAGCAGGCGATGGTTGCCGTCACGCTCAAGGCTCGGGCTTGCGCCATAGCCAGAGCAGGACACAGGCCATGCACAGGACGATGAAGTACACACTTGGCCGATGGGGAATGGTCAGGGCAGCGAAGGTGCCGGCGGCGCTCATCGATGCCGTGGCCGCCCATTTCGCCCGCCGTGGCAGCTTGCCGCTTTGCCACTGCAGCAGCAGTGGCCCCAGCAACCGGTTGCGCAGGATCCAGGCGTGCAGGCGCGGCGAGCTGCGCGCGGCTGCCCACGCTGCCAGCAGTACGAATTCGGTGGTAGGCAGCCCCGGTGTCACCACGCCGACGAAGGCAATGCCCAGGCTCAGCACTGCAAGCAGCTGCAACAAGGCACGCTGCCACCTGCCGCGCCGTGGCGGGCCGGCGCACATGGTCAGCGGCCGCCGGTGCTGCAAGCCACAATCCCGCTCACGCCGGCGATGCCTGCGCATCGGCAACCCGTGGCAGTTCCTGCTCAACGTAGCCACGCACGGTGACAAACGCCTGACATGCGCCGTCGATGACCTGCTGCTCCTGCAGATCATCCATGGCGATGCTGTCCAAGGTCTGGGTGAACTGCCGCCAATGCCGCGCCGCACCTTCCGGATGACCCGCCAGGTGACCGGCGCCAAAGCCCCGGTGCAGGCCCAGCTGGTCGCGCGCCATCTTGAACAGCACCGTCCCGCCGAGGTTGGAGCCCTCGGCCACGTACAACCAGCCCAGCGAGTGCCAGATGCCTTGACCGAGCGTCGCTGGCGGCGCGACGGGTTCCGGCACCCCGTGGCCGAGGTCGGACAGGTCATTGGCGATCTTCAGCAGTCTTGCGCGCTCGGCCAGCGCCGGCAGCAGCGCCGCCAGCGCGGCGTCGGCATACAGGTGCTCGATGTCGCGGTGAAAACGGTACTGCACCCGCAGGAAGCCGGCAAAGTGCTCCCTGCTGGCAAAGATGTCGGCCGCCATGATGCGCTTGTCCAGCGCATCATGTGTCTGGTGTGTCGCGGTTTTCAGGCGCTGGCTGCGGGGTGCCTTGAGGCTGACGATGGGCGCGTTCATTGGGGTCTCCGGTAAGGGTCAAAAGCCACGTTCCAGCTTCAGGCTGGCAACGTTCTTGTCGTAGCTGTACAACCAGCCCACCGTGCTGCGGGCGACGGTGCGGCGCAGGGTAAGTACCGGCACGAAACCGGCCATGGCCCAGCGGCTGGCCTTGATCACCAGCGTGTAGTTCTGCTCGGTGTCTTCGCGCCGTTTGTCCAGCAGGGCGTTGAAGGCGTCATGACGACGTTCCCGCAGCGAGGCCATCACCGTGGTGGCAAAGCCCTCGGGCCATTGCAGTACCGCGCCGGCACGCAGGCCCCGTTGCAGATAGGCATTGACGCCTTGCCTTGCGCCGCTGTCGGCAAGATCACCGCCAGCGAACAACGTCCACTGCTCGTTCAAGGCATTGAAGTAGGTAAGCGACAGCGTGTTCTGGCTGCCGTCGTAGTTGTCGGCAAGACCGGCATTGCGGTACCGCAGCGCTTTGCTGTCGGCTTCGATGCGCAGCAGATGGCGGGGCCGCGGCGTCCAGCTCCATTCCGCATGTGCGCCCCAACCGCCGTACAGGGTCTGCCTGCCCCATCGGTAATAGTCGAAGGTGGGAGCCAACGACAGCCGGTGGCTGGCGCTACGGTAGCTGTAGCCGGCCTGTGCGGCGAAGCTGGCCTCGTTGTAGGCGCCAGCGTCGCGGTAGAGCTGCCCGTACAGCAGCGAGCGCAGGTATACGCCGTGATGCCCTGCCACGGCCACGCGCCTTGCCAATGTGGCGTCGTATTCGACGCCGCTGCCGCTGAGCGCAGCCGGTGTCTGCCGGTCCAGCAGGCACTCGCTGCCCAACTGGTAAAGGCAGATGCGGCTGGCCGAGCTGCGGTTGAGGTTGTCATTCCATTGCGGCCCCAACGCCAGGGAGCCCTCCCAGCGGCTGCGGTTGCGCAACGCCTGTTGGAACAGTGCCACGGTCCCGCGTACACCGGCGTTGCGCGCATCCTCCACCGCCAACGATGCCTGGATGCTGTCGAACAGCGCAGCCGCTTCCCTGTCCTGCTGGTGCTCGAACAAGGTGCGGGCCAGCTCAAGCCGCGCCAGCATGAAGTCCGGCTGCAAGGCCAGCAGCGCGGTGAACTCGGCAATGGCCCGAGCATGTTCACCATCGGCACGGTGCAGCAATCCCTGTGCGTAATGCAGCAGTAGGGGATCATGATCGGCAAGCTGCCGGTATTCCTGCAGGAAGCCACGAGCCAACGTCCACTGCCGTTGCGCCAGCATCAGGTACAGGGCCTGGCCGACATCATTGGGCGTGTTCTCCACGCGGTAAGTCTTGCCGTCGACCGTCAACGTGGGCCGATCACCGGCCGTGGCCTGCTCCAGCAGCTGTTGTTCGCGTTGCAATGACTGCTGGCGTGCGCCCTGTTCCAACAAACGGCGCGTGTCGTCCTGGCCATGCGCCCTGCCCGCGACCAGCAACAGCAACAGCAGCACGTGCAACCCGACGAACGCCCGGGCAGCAAGGTGACCGGCAGCCTTGTCCGCAACCGTGCCAGCCATCAGTGGTAAGTGGATCCTGTACATCGTTCCTGCCGGGTCCGCCGTCATTCAAGGCCAAAGGCAGGGGTGGCGTCCGCCAGCCCCTGCCGGTCATGCAAGCGCATCCGTTCTCCTTGGGGTACACGCAGCTGCAGCTGCCCTTGCCTTGGGAGAGCCGGGGTCAGTTCTTGCTGCCGCCGAACGCGGTGTTCTTGCTGGTGTCGGCAAACTTCACCGTGCCGGCCACGGCCGAGGCACCGGTGCCGAAGAAGTCACCATTCAGACTGCCATTGCTGCCAGCAACACTGGCCACGCCGACATTGCTGGCAGCAAGCTGCACGCGCGCGCCATTGACCGAGATGGTGCCGCCGGTGAAGTTGATGTCACCGCTGGAACTGGCCGTGTACGCGCCGAAGTTGGCAGTCAAGGTGCTGCCCGGCAGGCTGGCGCCGGTGCCGGCGTAGGCGTTATTGATCGACTTGACGCTGTAGGTGGCCGTACCGGTGGGCAAGGTGGTGGCGACATTGCCCGCTTCACCGGCGTAATACGCGGTGTGCTGCGGGCTGGAGGTGCTGCCGGTGTTGGACCACTCACCGAAGTACACCGCCTGGGAACCGACCTGGGCGAAGTTGAAGTAGCCCAGGCTGGCGTGGCTGGGGGGCATCATCGCCGTGGTGATACGGGTGATCTTCGGGTCGGCTGCCGTACCGGCACCACTGGTTGCCCCCATGCCCTGCAACCCGGCAAAGCTCACCAGGGTGCCGCCGTAGAACGCCTTCACACCAATGGCCGGGTCGCCCTTCTGACCACCGTGATCGTCCGAAGGACCACCGCTGCCACCCAGCACGATATAGCTCTCATTGGTGCTGCCAGAGCGCACGTCGGCGTTGGCTGCACCGGCGACGGCGCCCAGCGACAATACAAGCATCGACAAACCGATAATTTTCATCATCAAACTCCACAGTTGGGTTGGTGCTGCAAGGGTTGGGGAATCCCTTCCCCGCTGTTTCTGCTCCGTTGTGCGGTGCTCAGAACCTGTAACCCAGGCTCAGCTTCAAGGTGCGGCCCGGTGCGGCCAGGGCCGACCGCGTCAATGGGTCGATGTAGTAGAGGTTGCTCAGGTTGGTGCCGATCAGCTCGATGCTCATGGCCGCAGTGGGCCGGTACGACACATAGGCGTCATAGGTGAGGATGCGGCCCCATTGCATCGGCGTATTGGCGTAGTAGGGCACCATGGTCTGGGTGCCGTAGTTGTCCTTGTAGGGATTGTCGAAGGCGCTGTAGTACACGCCGCGCGCGCCCAGCTCCAGGCGCTTGTCCAGCAGGCGTATGCCCAGGGCGGTGTTCACCGTCCAATCCGGAATGGCCTGGGTGACCAGGTAGCCGCCGACAAAGCCGCCATCGACGCAGTTCCTGACCGCGCCAAGCAGCGGTGATAGCTGCACGGCCGTGCTTTCATCACAGACGCTGTTCTCGAACGTGTGCGCCGCGCTGAGGTCCACAAAGAAGCGGCCATTGTCGTAACGGCTCTGCATCTCGATGCCGCGGATGGTCTGCTTGTCGATGTTGCTGAACATCAGGTTGGGGCTGCGCTCGATCACGTCGCGGGTGCGGTGGTGGTAGTACGCCAGCTTGACGTCGGCATGTCCGTCCTCACCCGTGCGCAGCAGACCCGACAGGTCATGCACATAGCCCAGCTCGTAGCTGTAGACGTGCTCCGGCTTGAGCTGCGACGAGGGGATGGCTGCCGAGAACCCGAGCGTGGCCTCGAACATGCTCGGGTAGCGGCGCGTCTGGTTGTGCAGCAGGTAGATGCGCGCATCGTCGCTGAGGTGGAACGCCGCCGACAGCGAGGGCGCCCAGTCGCCGCCCTTGCTGTGCTGGGCCGCATTCAACTGCCGCATCGGCGGCGCGTTCTGCAGTTGGGTGGAACCCCGCGACGCGCTGGCCATCTTGTAGGTGACACCATCCAGCGTCCCGTTGAGGAAGATGTTGTCCGCGCGCGAATAGCGGCCGTTCTCGTCCGCCAGCCAGAGGCTGTCATGGCGCTGGTTGAACACGGTGAAGTCCATCGCGTGCTCCAGCGCGTCGCCGCTGTAGCCATCGGCGATGAACTGGTCGCGCAACGCCTGGATCTGGGTGGCACTTAGCGCCGGATCGGCGGTGTAGTAGCTCATGCCGTAGTAGGTGTATTCGCTGCGCTGGCTGAAATTGGTGTAGCCCGCCGCATCCATCCCACGCACGAAATCATCCACCGCCCAGAACGATTGATAGCGCAGGCCAGCAGCGACGTTGAGGCGCTCGGTGGGCTGCCATTCCAGCTTCATGCTGAACTCTTTTTCCGCCCGGCGTCCGGCGCGCGGCAGCATGCGCGAGGTGGCATTGATGGCCGTGTCCCAGTAGCTATCGTCCGAGCGCAGCGATTCATGCTGGTAGCTGCCGGCCAAGGTCAGTTGGATATCGTCCGCCAGGGCGATGGCATTGCTGACGGTGACGCCCTTGCGGGTGTTGTCGGCATTGGCAACGGCGGTGTTGCGCAGGTAGTCACTGTTGACGTTACGACCGCCGGTTCCACTGGCATTGGGCTCGATGTAGCCACTGGGGTCATTGGGCCGCCCGCCACTGCTGTAGGTATCGCTGACGGTGTCGGTCTGCCACAGGTTGGCGTACAGATCGATCCAGCGGCTGCCCTGCGGCTGCCAACGGTATTCGAGGTTGTAGGCCTTGGCATCGACCCGGCTCAGCGGCCACTGCGGCACACCATTGGTGGAGGTATCCACCCAGGCGATACGCGAGGGCATGATTTCACCGTAGTGCGACAGGGTATCGCGCAGGCCCAGCTGCAGGACCTGGTCGTCGCTGATGCGGTAGGTGAGTTTGCCCAGCCAGGATTCCATCTGGCTGGAGGTATTGGGCACTTCATCACCGGGTCGGTAGATGTTGGCCAGGAAAGGAATGTAGTCCCAGCCATCGGTCGCCGGTTTGGAGTAGTAGCCCGCGTCTTTCTTGCCGGCAAAGTGGTTACCCTTTTCCCGATAGGCATATGCAGCCAGCACGTCCAGATGCTCGCTGCGCCAGCCCAGCGCAACGCGGTAAGCCTGGTCGTCACCGGACAACAGGTGGTTGCTGCCATCGCCACGTGGCTTCACGTAGAGGCTGGGGTCGTAGTAGTTCCAGGTCGCGCTTGGCCAGCCTTCTATCTGGCGCCAGTTCTGCCCGGTCAGCAGGGTGGGGGTGCGCGGTGATATCGCGTTGTTGCTGCCTTCCAGCTTGACCTCGCCGCCAAACCCTTCGCCCTCGCCAAGGATGTCGCCGACGTCGAGGGTGTTGATCACCACCGCACCACCGACCGAGGTGCTGACGTTGCGCTGCAGCTGGGGCCCCTTGATGACCTGGATACCGCCGATCAGATTGGGATCGATGTAGTTGCGGTTGTTGGCCCCCATGTAGCCGCGCCACACCGTCAATGCCTGCTCGGTGCCGTCGATGCGCACCGGGATGCGCCCCGGGCCCTGGATGCCACGGATGTTGGGGTCCAGCGCACCGCTGTTGCGGGCATCGCCGCTATAGACATTGACCATGCCCTTGAACACGTCGGCAGGCGCGGCCCCCTTGTAGCGCTCTATCTGCTGCTTGCCGGCATAGACCGAGGAAAGATCCAGGTCATACACCGCATCACCGCCCTGACGGTCGCGCTCTGCGCCCTGCGATACGCCGGTGCGCTGGCCGGCGACATTCAAGGTACCTGTGACCACGCCATCGCCTGTGGACACTGCCGGGGCTGCGCGACTGACCACCACCGTGCCCGGCTCACGCCACTGCCAGCTCAAGCCGCTGCGGGCCAGCACGGTAGCCAGTGCCTGGTCCACGCTGTAACGGCCGGACAAGGCAGCGGCCTGCAAGCCACCCACATCATCGGAAGCAAACAGGATGCGGATGCCTGCCTGGTCGGCAAGCCGGGTCAGGGCAACATCCATTGGCTGCGCGGGCAGCTGCAGGTTCACCGCCGCCGGCGCGGATGCGCTGGAAGATTGCGCCAGTACCGGCGTGGTAACGGCCAGCAGGATGCTGGCGGCCAGGGAGGACAGCAGAAGGGGCCCGCGGCCAGGGAGGGGAAGGGAGCGCATGGTTCCTGTCGGTCTGGAAGGAGTTCCACGGTCATCGACCGTGACATTGATGAGAACGACTCTCATTCCTGTAGACGAACCGGCGCAGCAGAACTTGCAGCGGCAAACCAAATTTTTTAAGGACTATCGCCGGTTACAGCTCGCCGACCGCATGGGCCGGCAACATGCTCAGCGGATCACATGCAGCAATGGCAGGTTCACCAGCTCGGCACCGGCCAACGCCGCCACCGCGCGCAGCAGTGCAGGCAGATCGTCCAGTGCGAATACTCCGCTCAACTGCAACCGCTGCAGGCGGTCCCCGACAATCACCACCCGACCGCGCAGGTAACGCTCCAGTTCCAACGCGATGTCCTGCAACGGCTGCTGGTTGAAGATCAGCTTGCCGCGCGTCCACGCCGTGGCTGCATCCGCGTCCAGGTTTTCCCGCAGACCAAACACGCCGTTGTTGAACAGCAGCCGCTGATTGGCGGCCAAGGTCATCGTGCCGGCGATCGCACTGAGTTCGACCACACCGGCCACTACCGTCAACACGCTGTGCCCGCCGCGTTGATGCAATGAAAAGCGCGCGTCGCGGCTGCGCAGCTGCCCATCGCGTGCATTGAGGGTGAACGGCAACACCCCGCCCGCCGCCACCTCCACGAACAGCTCACCGGCATCCAGCGCCATTTGCCGCTGCTGTGCACCGAACTGCATGGACACCGCACTGGCGGTGTTGAGCCAGGCCCGGGAACCATCGGGCAAGGCCAGTTGCAGGCGTTGCCCAGGCGCCGTGCGCTGGTCCGCAAGCGCGGTGCCGCCGAGCCCCAGTACACCCACCCCGGCCAACGCAGCAGCCGACGCGCCCCCCAGCAGCAGGCCACGACGGCTGATGCCACGCGCTGGCGATGTGGCCAGCACCTGCACCATCTGCCTGTGCTCGCGGGCAAGCCGGGTATCAGCCACCGCCTGCAACAGACCCTGCGCCTGCTGCCATGCCTGGCGGTGGGCGGGCGAGCGCGCGCACCACTGGCTGAATGCCTGGCGCTCGTCGGCACTGGGCCTGCCACCCAGACGCACCAGCCAATCGATGGCCTCGTCGTCGATGGCGCTGTTTCGGGAACGGAATCTGTCAGGCATGAAGGCGTGGCATCAAGGGCTGCGCGAGGGTGTGTGAAGTGGGAATAACACCCCACATCCTGTAGACGAATGGACAACGCCGGAATTGCAGCGGCCGGCGTGGTATCGATCATTCTTTCTGCAACTGGCTCCGGCAATGGCGCAGGGCCTGACCGATGTATTTGGCCACCATGCTTTCGGAAACCCCCAGCCTGCGTGCGATCTGCGCGTGCGACAGACCATCCACGCGGAACATCAGCAGTGCCAGGCGGCTATTGGGCGGCAACTGCCGCAGCGCCTGATCCAGCCGATGTAGCTGTTCGGTGCCCAGCGCGTGCTGCTGCGGCCCCGGCCCCGGGTCCGGCACCGAAGCCTCCGGCTCGCCGTAGCCCTGGGTCCGCTGCTCACGCCGCACCGCGTCGATGGCCAGATTGCTGGCAACGCGATAGATGAAAGCACGGCCGTCCTGGATGCGTGCATCTTCGTTGCGGGCATCGGCGTCGAGCAGGCGCATATAGGTGTCCTGCATGACATCCTCGGCCCGCTCGCGACTGCCCGTGCGGCGCTGCAGATGGCGCGCAAGTTCGTCATAGAGGGCAAGGAAGCGCTCGACCAGACGCGAGGCCTGGCGGTTCACCTGCGCCTCCGCTTGAGCGGAACAGGCGCAACGCGACACGCGCGCATCGCAATGAAAAGACTACGTCCGTGCATGACCAGACACGTTCTCCGTGTAATCAACCGTTGGCTGGCACGGAAGGCTGGCTAACGCGCACATCATAACGTGGCGACCGCGCACGATTCAGCACCGATGGATCAAACCCGGATCTATCCCTGTCATCACTGTGTTGCAGCACGGTGCACTGCTGCCGCTGCTCAACCAGCCTGCGCCTTCAGCCACGCAACCACGGTGGCCACCGCATGCCGGCGCGATGCGTTGGCGGCACTGCGCGGCGGGCGCACGATCCAATAGGCATCGGCCAGCCTTACCTCGCGTTCGCCGAACGGGCGGATCAGGGCACCGCTCGCAATCGCCTCTTCCGCCAATCGCCCGCGTGCCAATGCCACACCCTGCCCCAGTTCGGCGCCGCGCAGCACCAGATCGGACGACGCCAGGCGTGGTTCGTCCGCTACCGGCAATGCTGCCGGTCCGTGCACCTGCGACCAGCGTCGCCAGCTGGCCGCCGGGTCGCGATCGTGCAGCAGGCGCAATGACGACAGGCCGGCAGGGTCTGCATCCGTCTCCCTGCCCTGCCAGAAGCCGGGACTGGCAACCGGATACAGCACCTCGTCCATCAACGGCTCACACTCCAGGCCTGGCCATGGCCCCGCTCCCATCCGCACCGCCAGGTCGACACCATCGGACAGCACGTCCAGGCGCTGGTTGACCAGCACCGACAGGGCAATGCGCGGATGCGCGCGCTCCAGTGCCGGCAGCCGCGGCAGCAACCAGCGCGCGGCAAAGGACGGCGCCGCGCTCAGCGTGACCGAAAACACCGACGGCGCCTCACGCACTGCCGCGGTGGCATCGGCCATGTCCTGCAACTGCAGAATCAGCCGCTCGGCCAGCGCCGCCCCCTGCGGTGTAGGCGTCCATGTGCGCGTGCCGCGTTCGAACAGCGGCACCCCCATCCAGATCTCCAGCTCGGCGAGGTGGCGGCTGACCGAGGAATGGGAAATGCCGAGTTCACGCGCGGCAGCACGCACGCCAGCGTGCGCGTGGACCAGCGCAAAGGCCCGCAAAGCATTCAATGGCAGCGACTTCATGGTCTCAATGGTAGACCGGACTGGATCACTCACGCACCAACTGGCGCCGTGACAATCCGTGCATGGCTCACACCAACGCGGACACCCTGTTGCTCAGTTCACTCGCCGCCGCCAGCACATTGCTGCTGGTCGCCACCCTCAGCCCCGGACCCAACAATCTGGTGGTGCTGCGCACCGCTGCCCATGGCGGCATCGTCGCAGCCTGGCCGGCCATCCTCGGTATCGTCTGTGGTGGTATCGGCCTGCTGGTGGTGGCGGCCGCCTTCGGCACCCGTGTATCGGCCTGGCCGCAGGCACGTAGTGCCATTGCAATAGCCGGTGCCGCCTATCTGGGATGGCTGGGCCTGTGCCTGCTGCAGGCGCGCCCGGGGGCAAGCGCCGACGCAGCGCTGCCAGCCGGGATAGCCGGCCTGTTCTGCTTCCAGTTCCTCAACCCCAAGAGCTGGGTGATGGCGCTGTCGCTGGTGGCCGCCTTTCCACCGCTGGGCATGGGGCGGACACTGGCCTGGCTGGCGCCGCTGTTCGTGTTGATTCCCACCGCCAGCCTGCTGCTGTGGGCGGTGCTCGGCCAACAATTGAGCGCGTACCTGCACAAGCCTGGCCTGCGTCGCCGTATCGACCGCATCATGGGGCTGGCCCTGCTGGCCAGTGCCGGCCTGCTCCTGCTTTGAACAACCACCACAGGAAACCCGATGTCCAACGATAGCCGCCCCCTGCAGATCCTCGCCTTCGCCGGCAGCCTGCGTCGCAACAGCTACAACCACCGCCTGCTGCAGACCGCCGCGCTGGCCGCACCTGAGGGCATGCAGTTGACCGTCTACGACAGCATCGCCGACGTTCCGCTGTTCAACGAAGACCTGGAGGCCGAAAGCGGCGGCGGCACCCCCGGCGTGCATCGCCTGCGGGCGGCGGTTGCCACCGCCGACGCCCTGCTGATCGCCACCCCCGAGTACAACCAGTCCCTGCCCGGCGTGCTCAAGAACACCATCGACTGGCTCTCCCGCCCGGCCGCGGAGGGCAAGGACGTGCTCGCCGGCAAGCCAGTAGCCATCGTCGGTGCCACCCCCGGCGCCTGGGGCACGCGGCTGGCACAGGCACAGCTGCGCCATGCCCTGACCGCCACCGGATCGCTGGTACTGCCGGCGCCCATGCTGTTCGTACGTGACGCGGCACATGTCTACGACGCCGACAGCGGCCGTTACGACGCCGCAACCCAGAAGCGCCTGCGTGCCGTGCTGGAGGCTTTGCAGCGCTGGGTACGGCAACTGCACGCCACTGCCAGCTGAGCGGATAGCGCCCGCAACGGCCATGAAATCGCGGTGCAGACCCGGCAGCAATGGGCTGGAAAGGCAGCCGGGGCGGGACTGGGGCTATGCGTCATCGGCGCAAACGCCCAGTGCCGCTTTCCGCCTTCGGGGCGCGCCGCGGTAGCGCTTTGCGCTATCAGATGGGTCGGAACAGCACGGCCACCGGCCACCACGCCTGTTGGCGACCCGGCCATGGATACAGCTACAAAAGTTCCCGGCAGGCATACCTAATTTATGTACTGGTCAGTTTGATATTCAGGGTGGATTCCATCGGCTAACGGATAATTCACAACTGTCGAAGCGGGAAACGTTTTCACCCCCGCAACGCTCAAACCAATAAAAAAGGTAATAGCCGAAATGAAGACTTCCCTGATCGCCCTGGGCCTGCTGGCCGCTCTGCCGTTCGCTGCCTCGGCTGCTGATGGCCTGTCCTACAACTACGTGGAAGGCGGTTACGTGAACACCGACGCCAAGGGTGGCGACGCCGACGGTTGGGCCGTGAAGGGCTCGGTTGCGGTGCACCCGAACTTCCATGTCTTCGGTGAATACAACGCACAGGAAACCGACACGTTCAAGGCTGATGTCGACCAGTGGCGTCTGGGTGTGGGCTACAACTACACCGTCGCCCCGAACACCGACCTGCTGGCCCGTGCCGCCTACCAGAGGCTGGATCTGGAGTACGGCCCGAAGTTCAACGGCTACAGCGCTGAAGTCGGCGTGCGTACCGCCTTCACCCCGAACTTCGAAGGCTATGCCCTGGCCGGCTACGAGGATTTCAGCAAGAAGCGTGGCTACAACCCGGACGGCGAGTTCTACGGCCGCGTCGGTGCCACCGGCAAGTTCAACGCCAACTGGGGCCTGACCGGCGAAGTGAAGCTGGCCAAGGCCGGCGACAAGGAATGGTTCGTCGGCCCGCGCTTCACCTGGTAAGCGACAAACGACAGATAGTGGTGTTGCAAGGCGCGTGCTCTCTCTCCCCCGCGCCGCTGGAAGCCCGGTCCTCCCCGACCGGGCTTCTTTTTTGGGCGGCGTCCGGGCTTTGTAGTGCCGAGCCATGCTCGGCAGGGGCTTTACCGGCCAAAGCCCCCCCCTCCCCAACCCTCCCCTTGGCTGCGCCAAAGGGAGGGGGCAAAGGCGTAGTGCCGAGCCATGCTCGGCAAGGGGCTTTACCGGCCAAAGCCCAAAGCTACCCCTCCCCAACCCTCCCCTTGGCTGCGCCAAAGGGAGGGGGCTTGGTGCCTAGCCATGCTCGGCAGGGGGCTTTCCCGGCCAAAGTCAAAAGCTACCCCTCCCCAACCCTCCCCTTGGCTGCGCCAAAGGGAGGGGGCTTGGTGCCTAGCCATGCTCGGCAAGGGGCTTTACCGGCCAAAGCCCAAAGCCACCCCTCCCCGGCCCTCCCCTTGGCTGCGCCAAAGGGAGGGGGCGTGGTGCCGAGCATGGCTCGGCACTACAAAACAAAAAAGCCCGGCATTGCCGGGCTTCTTCTTTGATCTTCGCGCATCCTTACTTGAACAGCGTATCCGGGTATTCCGGCTTCTGTTCGCGGGCCAGCAGCTGCTGCAAGCCATCGCGTGGGCTCAGCTCGCCGTGCAGTACCGACTGCACCGCCTTGGAGATCGGCAGGTCGATGCCGTGACGGTTGGCCTGGCGCATGACTTCATCGGCGGTCTGCACCGATTCCACCACCTGGCCGATTTCCTTCACCGCATCCGGCAGGCTCTGGCCCCGGCCCAAGGCCAGGCCCAGACGCCGGTTGCGCGACAGGTCGCCGGTGCTGGTCAGCACCAGATCGCCCAGCCCAGCCAGGCCCATCAGAGTTTCCGGCTTGCCACCAATGGCGGCGGCCAGGCGCAGCATCTCGTTGAGGCCGCGGGTGATCAGGCCGGCACGGGCGTTCAGGCCCAGCTGCATGCCATCAGCCACGCCGGTGGCCACCGCCAGCACGTTCTTCATCGCCCCGCCCAGCTCGGCACCGACCATGTCGTCGCCGGTGTAGGCGCGGAATGCCGGGCCGTGCATGGCATCGGCTACCTGCTGGGCGAAGGCCTCGTCATCACCATGCACGGTAATGGCGGTGGGCAGACCCAGGGTGACTTCCTTGGCGAAGGACGGGCCGGTAACGACGGCCAGCGGCACGTCCGGGCCCAGCACTTCACGTGCTACTTCATGCAGGAAACGGCCTGAGCCGGGCTCGAAGCCCTTGGTTGCCCAGGCCACGCCTGCCCCGGCCGGCCGCAGCGGCGCCAGCGCGCGCACGGTTTCGGCAAAGGCATGCGAAGGCACCACCACCAGGATCCAGGCCGCACCTTCAACGGTGGCAGCCAGGTCGGTGCTGGCGCGCAGGGATTCTGGCAAGGGAATCCCCGGCAGATACCGGGGATTCTCATGACGCTGGTCAATCGCCTCGACTACCGCTGCATCACGTCCCCACAGCACGGTCCGCGAACCGTGCCTGGCCAACAAGGTGGCCAGCGCGGTGCCCCAGGAGCCCGCGCCGAGAACGGCGACCTTTTCCGCGTCGTTCGTACTCATGCTGAAACGCAGACGCCGATCAGGCGTTGCCAGCCGGCTCGGAGTCGGCCAGCGAGGCGTTCTCGCCCTGGGCCTGACGCTGACGCAGGGTTTCGGCGTACAGGCCTTCGAAGTTGATCGGCTGCAGGTAGAACGGCGGGAAGCCGCCGGCCTGGATCAGGTCCGACACCATCGAACGCACGTACGGGAACAGGATGTTCGGGCACTGGGTGCCGAGCAGTACGTCGATTGCCTGCGGGTCCAGGCCGATCAGGCCGAACACGCCAGCCTGCTCCACTTCGGCCACATAGGCGGTCTTGTCGCCGGCCTTGCAGGTCAGGGTGACGCCCAGCACCACTTCAAAAGCGGTCTCGGACAGGCGCTGCACCTTCTGGTTCAGGTTCAGCTGCAGGTCCGGCTGCACGTTCTCATTGAAGATGGTCGGCGAGTTCGGGGATTCGAAAGAAACGTCCTTGACGTAGATCTTCTCGATGGTGAAAGCCGGGCCGTTGGCATTTTCGGCCGGGGCTACGCCGTTGGTGTTCTCTTCGGACATTTCTCAGGACTCCAGAACAGATTGTTCAATGATTGGGATTGTTACCAGACCAGCGATGGGGGCTGCCGCCCGCCTATACAAGGCCTGAACACAAATAGTTTGCTCAGCCGCGGCCTTTGACCAGCAGCAGGTCTGCCGCCTGCCAGGCCGGCAGGCCGCCTTCGAGCACGTAAACCTGCTCGTAGCCAGCCTTCTTCAACATTTTTGCCGCCGTTGCCGAGGCATTGCCGGTACGGCACAGCAGCACCACCGGGGTCTGTTTGGCATTGGCCAGCAGCTTGTGCGACGGGTTCAGCTGGGCCGGCTGCACATTGCGGCTGCCCGCGATATGGCCCTTTTCGAAGTCGCTGCTGCTCGACAGGTCGATCACCGTCACCCCGCCCGCATTGATCATATGGGTCAGTTCGGACGGCTTCAGGCCCTTGTAGCCACGGAACAGGCGCGCCACTTCGGTGGCGATGATGGCCACGGTAAGGCCGACCAGGGCCAGCGACAGCATCGGATTTCGGCCGGCGAAGGCCAGCAACTCTTCGTAATTCACTCAGGTCACGGGTCGATAAGCGGGCAGGGATTGTCGCACAGGCAAGGAAAGCCCAGCCAATGGCTCACTGGCCCTGCCATAAATCGGGCAGCCCACCGGCCTGCCACCAGCGTTTGGCCTCCGGGTCCCAGCGCCAACGCTCCTTGACCACCACCATGCGCTCGGCCTGGGTATTGCGGTTGATGACGCTCACTTCCATCCGGCGCTCGATGTCGCCGTTGGCCGCCACGCTGTTGGAGCGCTCGCGGTAGGAAGACACCTGCACCTGTCGGTAGCGCTCGCGCTGCAGGTCGGTGATCGGCTGCTGCCTGAGGTACTCCGGGTCGATGAAGCCCTCGGCAGCATCGAAATCGTTCCAGCGCACGGCCGCTACATAGGCTTCCTGGGTCGGCACCAGCTTGTTGCGTTGACTACGGTTGGGGCCGTCAGCCAGCGCGGCGGTGCTGGCCAGCAGCAACAGGCAGAACGCAGCGGACGGAAACAGGCGTCGGAACATGGGTATCCCCCTTGGTGGTTGCCAATCCTAGCCCTTGCTGAGGGCAACGAAGCGCCCTTCCAGTTCAGCGGCACCACCGGCGATCTCGGCACGCACGGTCATGCGTGCACGCCCACGCTTGCTGAACAAATTAAGAAAGTCGTCCCAGTCCTGGTCCGGTGCCGCCCTGGCGGCGGCCTGCAGGTCACCATAGACCGGCGCGCGGTAGCGGATGCTGCTGTCGGCCACATACACCTCGGCCTGCTTGCCGGCCAGCGACAGGCGCAGGCTGACCAACGCCCAGCCCGCCAGGGTCATCACCGAGGCCAGGCTGCCGCCGAAAGCATTGCCCTTGTCATTGACGTTGGCCGCCAGCGGCGCCTGCATGCTCAGCACGCCGTTGTCGTAGCCGGTGATGCGGATATCCATCGCCTGTACCGGCGGCATCGCGTTCAAGGTGGTCTGCAGCTGCGCCAGCAGCGCGGTGTGATCGGGGGTATCGGGCATGGAAGCAAACAGGAAACGGAGAGCGCCCGCATAATGCATGGAATGAACCGCCACGCCTATGTGCCGACTGACATGCCCTGGCACCTGATCTCATTGCGCCCACAGGGACAGCACGACACCCTGCGCAGCGCCGCCACCCGCCTGGGCGCGCGTACCGTGGCCCTGTCGCCATGGCGACTGGTGCTGCGCGCCGATGAAACCACCCGTGCCCAGCTGGCCGAGGCCGCTGGCTGCGACCGGCTGGTGTTCACCAGCCCCAGCGCGGCGCAGGCCGCTGCACGCCTGCTGCCGCTGTCGCAACTACTGCCCGGCAACGTGGTGGCGGTGGGCGAAGGAACCGCACGGGTGCTGCGCCAGCACGGCGCGCGCCAGGTGCAGGCACCGTCACGGATGGACAGTGAGGGCCTGCTGGCGCTGCCGGCCATGCAGCAGCTGCAGGGCCTGCGGGTCGCGCTGGTCACCGCGCCGGGCGGCCGTGGAATGATTGCCGGCCAGGTCGTTGAGCGCGGCGCCCAGTTGCTGCGGGTGGATGTGTATGACCGCGTACCGCTGGCCTTGGGCGCGGCCACGGTGAGCCGCCTGCAGGCCTTGCAAGGCCCTGCCGTGCTTGTCGTCAGCAGCGGCGAAGCCCTGCACAGCGTGCTGCCGCAGCTGCCAGCCGAGCTGCTGGCGCGCTGGCAGCAGGCCCCCATCGTCACCGCCAGCGCGCGGCTGGCCGATCTGGCAGGCAGCTTGGGGTTTGCCAATCGCCATATCGCTGCCGGGCCGATGCCCGCGCAACTGGCCAGTGCAGCGGCGGCAGCCGTCTCCGCCTTGCCGGCCAGCGCTGGCTGAGCGGCTGCGGCTTGCAGGCATTCACCGCGCGGGCGATGCTTTGCAGGCATCAACCGCACTGCCGTGTAACCGGTAGTGCAACGTCTGCCAAGGATGTTGTGCCCCATGAATGATGTTTCCCCCGTTGCTTCGCCTCGCCCGCTGCGCTGGGTACTGCCGCTGATCGTGCTTGTCGCCGTCGGCGCGGCCGCCTGGTTCGGCTGGGACCGCTGGCAGGCCCGGCAGCAGCAGATGGCACAGGCACGCGACGCCGAAACCCAACAGCTCACCGCCCTGCAGCAGAGCCTGGAGGCGTTGCGCCGCGACCAGCGCGCCAATGCACGCAGCATCCAGGACGCCGCCGCCACCAACCGCGTGCTGCGCGATGAAGTACTGGGCCTGGGCCAACGCAATGCGCTGCTGGAAGAAAACCTGGCACGCCTGGCCGACAGCTCGCGCCAGGGCGCACAGGCCGTCCGCCGCGAAGAGGCCGAACTGCTGCTCAGCCAGGCCGCGCAGCGGCTGAGCTTTGCCGGTGACCTGGACGGCGCGCGGCGCCTGTATGCCTTGGCTGCCGGGGTGCTGGAAAGCATCGACAGCCCTGACTACCTCAACCTGCGCCAGGCCTTGATCCAGGAGCGCAACGCGCTGGACGCGCTGGGCCAGGGCGTGCGTGCGCAGACCGCCGCGCAGCTGGCGCAATGGAACACGCAGTTGGCGCTGCTGCCCGAGCAGATCCCCAGCGCCCCGGAACACCAACAGCCGTGGTGGCAGCAACTGCTCTCGCCGCTGGTGCAGATACGCCCGGCCGATGGCAACGTGCTGGTCGCCCGCTCCGAGCGCATTGCCGCCAATGATTCACTGGAGATCGAATTGAGCCTGGCCCGCGCTGCATTGGAGCGCGGCGACACCCAGGGCTGGCAACAGGCGTTGGACCGCGTCGATGGCTGGGTGCAGCGGCTGTGGCCGGATTCGCGGCAACGCCAGCAACAGCGCCAGCAGCTGCAGGCCCTGCGCACGGTGGAACTGCGCCCTGCCCTGCCCGAACTGGGCAGCACCCTGCAACAACTGCGCAGCATGCGCGCTGCCAAGGAGGCGCAATGAAGGCATTCCGATCCCTGCTGCTGGTTCTGCTGGTTGCCGCGCTCGGCATCATCGGCGCGCAGTGGCTGAGCCAGGATTCGGCACGTGCGCTGGGTGAAGTCACCGTGCGTGCTGGCAGCCACGACTACATCGCCACCGTGCCGCAGGCCCTGCTGGCGGTGGTGATCGCACTGTTGTTGCTGTGGTTGATTTGGACCCTGCTCAGCACGCCATTCCGGGCCTGGGCCCGGCACCGCCGCAAGCAGGGCCGTGCCCGCCTGATCGACGGCCTGCGTGCACTCGACGGTGGCCAATGGCAACGCGCGGAGAAAATGCTGGAAAGCGCTGCCAACGAAAAGGAAGTCCGCCCCATCGCCCTGGTGGCAGCGATGCGTGCTGCCGAGGCGCGCGAGGACAATGCCAGTGCCGGCACCCATCTGCAGCAGTTGGCCGCGGTCGATCCGGTCTTGCACGCACTGCACAGCGCCGAACGTTGGCTGCAGCAGGACAAACCGCTGGAGGCCATCGCTGCGCTGGATGTGCCCGCCGCACAACCCCTGCCGCCGCGCGGCCTGTGGCTGCGCAGCCAGGCACTGGAACGTGCCGGTCGCGCCGAAGAGGCCTACGGCCAGCTCGGTGCACTGCGCCAGCAGCAGGCCATGCCACCTGCAGCACTGGCGACATTGGAGACCCGGCTGGCACTGCAGATGCTGGACGAGGCGCAGGACGTGAACACCCTGGCCGCGCGTTGGGAGGTACTGCCCAAGACACTGCGCGTGTCGCCGCAGGCCGTGGCCCGCTATGCCAGCCGTGCGGTCGCGTTGAACTGGAACGATGTGGCCCTGCGCAGCATCGAACAGACCCTGGACAGCCAGTGGGACGAAGACCTGGTCAGCCTGTACGCGCAGCTGCCAGTGGAAAAGCTGGATTCACGCCGCGCCAGCGCCCAGCGCTGGCTGCAGTCGCACCCGTCCAGCCCGGCCCTGTTGCTGGCGCTTGCGCGCCTGGCCGGTGGCCAGGGGCAGTGGTCGCAGGCCGAGGAATTCCTGCACCGTGCCATCGCCCAGGGCGCCGGTGCCGAAGCCTGGGAGGCCTTGGGCGAGACGTTTGCCGCCCAGGATGAGGCCGCCCTGGCCAGCCACTGCCTGCTCAATGCGTTGCGCGAGCGGCGCGGGCAGACCCCGCTGCCGATCCAGCGCCGCGATCTGCGCCAGCAGATCCAGGACCAGGCCGTGGCCGAAGAGCGCGACGCGCATGGGTTCCCACGTCTGCCGGGCTGAGTCTCTAGAATCCAGCCCCGCACTGCCAACCGACACCATGAAAATTCCCCCGGATATCCACGAGCGCGTAGCTGGCCTGGCCGCAGAGATCGTCAATGCAGGACAGTCCGGCGACAGGCGTAGCAGTTGGTCCTTGTACGAGGAACTGCGCGACTACTGCGAGGCGGTCGCTGCAGAGGGCCGGGACCACCCGTTCCTGTGGGAAACCCTGGCTGACTTCACCGGCGACGACCAAGCCGCCATTGCGTTGTACCAGCGTGCATTGCCTCTGGCTGTCGCTGCCGGCGCCAACGAATACACAGCTTCCATCCACCTCGCACTGGCCGAGCGCTATTCCAACCTCGACGCAGCAGAAGCCGCGCATGAGCATGCATTGCATGCCGATGCGTTCGCACGCACCAGCGACGACCTGCCACTACGCAAGGCCATCAGCCAGTTCCTGCTGGACCATTCGCAGCCTGGCGAACACGCATAGACCTGCAGCAGCATCTGGCCGCTGCAGGTCAAAGGGGACGGCACAACGAAGGCTGACGTTTAGGTGTCGGCAGCCATGCTCAGCGTCCCTGCTCGCGGAGCGCCTGCTCGCTGGCATCGGCCGCTTGCGCCGCCGCATCAATGGTCGCATCGGCGGCCGCTGCGGCGGCACTGGCAGCGGCATCGGCGGCCGAAGCGGCGGTGTCCGCGGCAGCTTGTGCTGCCGCTGCAGCTGCGGCGGCGTCACCGTGTTGCCCGGTGCGCGAAACACCATCAGCGCCCTCCCTGCCCATCGGTGCATCGGCATCCACCGCCATCACATTCAATGCGTTGCCATCGGCGATCAGCTGCAACTGTTGCTCGATCTCTGCAACGTACTGGCGCTGGGCGCGCGCACGATCCTCGCCAACGACCAACTGCTGCGGCAGCGTTTGCAGGCGCTGGAAGCGCGTGCGCGCCGAATCGAAGCGCGACAACCGGCGTTCCCATTCCCCCAGCAGCATCTGGCAGTACAGCCAGGCTTCGTCCCGTGCGGCAGTGTCGGCGGCGTCCGGGCATTGCCGGGCGAATGCGGTAGCCGCTGCCTGCACGTAGGCCGGGTACTGCGCGGGCGAGGCCTGCCAGGTAGCACGCTGCAGCGCGCCCGCGCGCTCCTGGGGCGGTGCATCGGCTGCTTCGAGCAGGCGCGCCAGCAGCCAGTAGCTGGTTTCACGGCCGCGCATGCGCTGGTAGTCGTCGCTCTCGACCACGGCGGTGAGGCGCTTGATCTCGTCGGCGCTGTAATCGCGCTTGTAGATGACAAAGCCATTGCCCGGGCAAGACACCAGTGGCCACGGCGACTGGATGGCGCCATGCAGGCGCCCGTCGAGGAAGTGGCCGAAGGCTGTGCCCGAGCCCATTTCCTGCGCGCTGAAGCGCTCCCCACCCACCGGGCAGACGTGGTCCACCTTCATGAAGGTCATGGCCGCGGCCGGAGCCGCCCAGCCTGCCAACAGCACAGCCAAACCGATCGCAATGCGCCCCATGCCCTGCCCCCTCCGTTGGTAGGCAGACATAGTAGTGCCGAGCCATGCTCGGCAGGGGCCTTACCGAGAAAAACCCCAGTCGCTACCGGTAGTGCCGAGCCATGCTCGGCAAGGGCCTTACCGACGAAAGACCCCTTCGCTACCTGCTGTAGTGCCGAGCCATGCTCGGCAAGGGGGATTAACGGAAACGCCTCTGCCGAGCATGGCTCGGCACTACAGAACTACCTCAGCGCTCGACGATGGCCACCACGCCCATGCCGCCGGCGGTGCAGATGGACACCAGCGCACGGCCACCACCGCGTTCGGCCAGCTGCTTGGCAACGGTGCCGATGATGCGCGCACCGGTCGCCGCGAAAGGATGGCCGGTGGCCAGCGACGAACCGAGCGGATTGATCTTGTCCGGGTCGATACGGCCCAGCGCCGCATCCAGGCCGAGGCGGTTGCGACAATAGTCCTCACTCTCCCAGGCGCGCAGCGTGCACAGCACCTGCGCGGCAAAGGCTTCGTGGATCTCGTAGATGTCGAAATCCTGCAGGGTCAGGCCGTTGCGCTTGAGCATTTCCGGCACCGCCACGGTCGGCGCCATCAGCAGGCCTTCGCCATGCACGAAATCCACCGCAGCCACCTGCGCATCGCGCAGATAGGCCAGCGGCTCATGGCCGTGTGCACGCGCCCATTCTTCGCTGGCCAGCAGCACCGCAGCGGCACCGTCGGTCAGCGGGGTGGAGTTGGCAGCGGTCAGGGTGCCGCGGCCGGAACTCTTGTCAAAGGCCGGCTTCAGCGTAGCCAGCTTTTCCAGCGAGGTGTCCGGGCGCAGGATGTTGTCGCGCTCCACGCCACGGAACGGCGCGATCAGGTCGTTGAAGAAACCGCGCTCATAGGCGGCGGCCAGCTTCTTGTGCGAGGACACCGCCCACTCGTCCTGCGAATCACGTGAGATGTTCCATTCCTTGGCCATGTCCTCGCAGTGGTCACCCATGCTCTTGCCGGTGCGCGGCTCGGCCACGCCGGGGAACTCGGGTTTGAGTTCGGAGAACTTGAAGCCCTTGAGCAGGGTGCGGATCTTGTCGCCGGTGCTCTTGGCACGGTTGGCGGCCAGCAGGCGCGCGCGCAGCTTCTTGCCGTAGACGATGGGCACATCGGAGGTGGTGTCCGAACCGCCACCGATACCGGACTCGATCTGGCCCAGGGAAATCTTGTTGGCGACGGTGATGATGCTGTCCAGCGAGGTACCACAGGCGCGCTGCAGGGTGATGCCCGGGGTCAGCGGCGACAGGCCCGACGACAGTGCGGCCTCGCGGCCCAGGTTCCAGTCGCTGGGGTGCTTGATCACCGCGCCCATCGCCACTTCGCCCAGTTGCTGGCCGTGCAGGCCGTACCGTTCAACAAGGGCGCCAAGCGTACGGACCGACATGCCGAGATTACCGACGTCCGAATAAGCAGTGTTCTGGCGGCAGAACGGGATGCGGACACCACCGAGGATGGCGACGGGACGAGCGCTGGGCATGCGGGTACCTGACATGGGAAAGGGTCTGCGACGTGGCCTGCATGCGATAGCAGGCATAATGGTGTTGAGTGTAGCTTTGAGGCCGTGATGGGCCAACCGCGAACCATGAGCAATTCCAACCCCGACATGAACGCACTGGGCGTAGTAGCACTGGAACTGGCTGGCGGCGAGCAGCCGCGGCAGGCGGCACTGGACTCCGGGCAGGCCGGCGAGCTGGCGGCCCTGATCGGCCGCGATCTGGCCAAACTGGTACCGCAGGTCAGCGAACTGGACCTGGTATTTGCTGCCGCGCATTTCGATCCGGCGGAAGTGCTGCGCACCGGGCTGCCCATTCATCGGCGACTGGAAGAGCTGCAGATGCGTGCGCCAGGCCGCAACCAGGGCCCACGCCTGCTGGCCTTCGGTGCCGATGCCAATGGCGAGATACCCCTGCCCCTTCAGGCCGACCCCAGCTTGGCCGGCGGCGCGTTGCGGGTGCTGCCGTTCGTCCTGGCCGGCGGCGATGCCCAGACCCGCCAACTGGTGCGCGATGCGCTGGAAGACGTGCTGCTGGCCAACGGCATGGCGCAGCCGGATACCGCATTGCTGGCCCAGAACAGCTTTGGCGCGCAGATCGAGCACGCACGCTATTTCACCGTCAACGACCTGGCCGCGATGATGGCCATGCAGTATGACAACCAGGGCCTGGCCGACCTGTGGCCACTGCTGGAGACGGCGATGTTCGCGCCGGACGAAGAACAATGGCTGGAAGCCTCGCCGGAACCGCTGCTGCGCTATGTGGGCGGCGAAGTACGCATGGCCTTGTTCGACCCGGCCGGCTGGTGCGCCCATTACGGCCACGAGCCCAATGCCTGTGACCGCCTGCAGCGCATCTACGAGCAGTACCTGATGCGCCAGCGGCAGATGGCCGCGGTGTTGGAAGCACATGGTATCGACGTGCTGTATGTGCACGTGCATGCCGGTCAGGATGCAAGGGCCCTGCTGGCGCATTGAGTGCGCGCAGGTTAGTGCAGAAAGGCCGCGCAAGCGGCCTTTTTGTTTTGGCATGGAATGAAGCCGAAGCAAGAGCACCCCTCCCCAACCCTCCCCTTCGCTGCGCGAAAGGGAGGGAGCGGTGCATGCAGCACGTTGATGCTCGCCGCGAACAGCCCCCTCCCTTTGCCGAAGGCAAGGGGAGGGTTGGGGAGGGGTGCTGTTGCCTTGGCCTCTCGCTCATGAAATGAGCGTCTGACCTCAAAAGTCAGTGATGAATCACGACGAGAGCTTCATGCTGGGAGCAGGGGCACGTTCAAAGGCCAAAGCCAAAGCACCCCTCCCAACCCTCCCCTTCGCTGCGCGAAAGGGAGGGGGCGGTGCATGCAGCACGTTGATGCTCGCCGCGAACTGCCCCCTCCCTTTGCCGAAGGCAAGGGGAGGGTTGGGGAGGGGTGCGGTTGCCTTGG
>PJUE01000166.1_pt1 | contig 70411 bp, 64 predicted proteins | sample 1512171 | NCBI WGS metagenome assembly PJUE01 (sample SAMN08177674, study PRJNA422409) | Feces metagenome, whole genome shotgun sequencing project. | isolation source: Chicken feces (3) enriched on wood chips: alkali lignin treatment | host: Gallus gallus | place: USA: Madison | collected 2015-01-15
CGCCGGTGGTGGTCTCTTCGGAGACGCCCTTCCAATCCTTGACCACACGGCCCCAGTAACCCGGGCGCTCGGTGGCAACGCGCTTGAGCAGGTTCTTGATGACCTGTTCTTCGTGCGAGGAGGCCGGCTCGTTGACCCAGTTGCTGCCGTTCTCCAGCTCGTAGCCCTTGTGGATCAGCAGGGTGACGTCGCCGCCGTCATCGACCACCAGCTCCGGACCGGTCAGGGTGCCGTCGGCCAGGGTGAAGGTCAGCGCGTCCAGGGTGCAGTCCCAGTACTCTTCCAGCGACTCGCCCTTCCAGGCGAACACCGGCGTGCCGGTGGCGGCAATCGCGGCGGCAGCGTGGTCCTGGGTGGAGAAGATGTTGCACGAGGCCCAGCGCACGTTGGCGCCGATGTCCTTCAGCGTTTCGATCAGCACCGCGGTCTGGATGGTCATGTGCAGCGAGCCGGTGACGCGCACGCCCTTCAGCGGCAGCTCGGCCTGGTACTTGCGACGGATCGACATCAGGCCCGGCATTTCGTGCTCGGCGATGTCCAGTTCCTTGCGGCCCCAATCGGCCAGCGAGATGTCGCGGATCTTGTAATCACCTTCCTGCGAGAAGGTCGAGGCAACAGCGTTCATTCAAAGCTCCGGTGTGGTGCGAGCAGGCTCGCGTTCGCCGGGCGCCGTTGTTGCATGAAAGACCGTCCGAGCCTGGCCGTGGGGTGTCCATGCAAGGCATGGCCAGCTTCATCCAGCGGTCGCAGCGCCCCTCGGAACGGGCTGGCCATTATATCCCGGGCGCGCCCGGCTTCCGCAGGCCCAACCAACGGCAGGGGCCAGTGCTGATGGGGATTGTTAAGTTGGCCCATTGTCCCTGTGTTTGAGGATTGCCATGAATCTGTCCCCCTCCCGCCGTCGCCGCCACGCCTCGGCCGCATTGGTGCTGTGTGCCGGCCTGTTGCTGGCAGTGCCGCCGGTGCTGGCGCTGAGCCCGGTGGCACCGCCGCAGGCCAAACAGCAGGGTGAAGGCTACCGGCTGCCATCGGCGGCGCTGCAGGCGGTGGTGGACGCCCCGCGCGCGCCCAGCCTGTACCTGTCGCCCAAGCGTGACCTGACCGCGCTGCTGCAGACCCCGGCGCTGCCCTCCATCGCCCAGGTGGCGGCCCCGGAGCTGAAGCTGGCCGGCCTGCGTATCAATCCCAAAACCGTGTCCGACAGTCGCTTCTCCTTCGGCAGCAAGCTGTGGCTGGCGTCCACCGCCGATGGCAAGGAGCGCCAGATCAGCGGCCTGCCGCAGCCGTTGTCGGTGGCCTCGCTGGCATGGTCGCCGGACCAGAAGTACCTGGCTTTCAACCAGCTGGACCCGGCCAGCGGCGCCAATGAGCTGTGGCTGGTGGATGTGCAGACCGCCAGTGCGCGGCGTGTGGCCGAGCGCCTGAACAGCATCGTCGGCAACGGTTACGCCTGGCTGCCGGGCGGCGACGCACTGCTGGTGCTGCAGCGCCCGGCCGGACAGGGGGAACCGCCGCAGGGCAATGGCGTGCCCACCGGACCGGCCGTACAGCAGACCGAGGCCGGGCAGGGCGTGCGCTCGGTGCGCACCTACCAGGACCTGTTGAAGAACGAAGACGACGCGCGCCTGTTCGCCTACTACCTGCAGGCCCAGCCGGTGCGGGTGTCGATCACCGGTGACAGCAAGCCGGTGGGCGCTGCTGGCATCTACCTGGGCCTGTCGGCCTCGCCGGATGGCAACTACCTGCTGAGCCAGCGTGTGCAGCGGCCGTTCTCCTATGCGGTGCCGGTCAGCCGCTTCCCGCGCGATATCGAAGTGCTGGATGCACAGGGCAAGCTGGTGCACACGGTGGCACGGCTGCCGCTGGTGGATGGCCTGCCAACCGGCAACGATGCCGTGCCGACGGGTGTGCGTTCGATCAGTTGGCGCGCCGATGCACCGGCCTCGCTGGTGTGGGCCGAAGCACAGGACGGCGGCGATCCGTCGCGTGAGGCCAAGGTGCGCGATGCGGTGCTGATGCAGGCGGCACCGTTCGAGAAGCCGCCGGTGACGCTGGCACAGCTGGGCTCGCGCTATGCAGGTGTTACCTGGGCAAATGGCGAACTGGCGCTGCTGGATGAGTACTGGTGGAAGAGCCGCCAGGTGAAGCAGTGGAAGATCGCGCCGGATCATCTGGACCAGGCCGCGACCCTGCTGGTCCAGCGTTCGGAAGACGACCGCTACAGCGACCCGGGTGAGCCCTTGCTGCAGATGGATGACGGTGGTCGCTCGCGGCTCCAGCTCAGTGCAGATGGCAAGAGTTTCTATCGCATTGGTGACGGCGCATCGGCGGAGGGCGACCGACCGTTCCTGGATCGCGTGGATCTGGCCAGTGGCAAGAGCGAACGACTGTTCCACTCGCAGGCGCCTTATTACGAAATGCCACTGGGCATCATCGAAGGCGAGGACGGTCGCATCCTGACCTACCGCGAATCCAATGATGTGCCGGCCAATCTGTTTGCCCGTGGTCTGGCCGCCGATGCGCAGCCGGTCGAGCTGACCCACTTCGCCCATCCGCTGCCGCAGCTGCGTGGGGTGAAGAAGGAGCAGATCCGCTACACGCGCAACGATGGCGTCGAGCTGACCGCCGACCTGCTGCTGCCGCCCGGCTACGATCCGAAGAAGGACGGTCCGCGCCCGGTGCTGATGTGGGCGTACCCGGCTGAGTTCAAATCGGCCGCCGACGCCAGCCAGGTCAGCGGCTCGCCGCATCGCTTCAATGCGATCAGCTACTGGGGCCCGCAGGCGTTCCTGGCCAAGGGCTATGTGGTGTTGAACAACCCGACCATGCCGATTGTCGGCGAGGGCGACACCGAGCCGAACGACACCTATGTGCAGCAGCTGGTGGCCAGTGCGCAGGCGGCGGTGGATGAGGTGGTGAAGCGTGGTGTGGGTGACCGCGAGCGCATCGCCGTGGGTGGTCATTCCTATGGCGCTTTCATGACCGCCAACCTGCTGGCGCATACGCGCCTGTTCAAGGCCGGCATCGCGCGTTCGGGTGCGTACAACCGCACGCTGACCCCGTTCGGTTTCCAGGCCGAGGAACGCAATTATTGGCAGGCGCAGGAGGTCTACCAGAAGATGTCGCCGTTCAATTACGCCGACAAGATCAAGGACCCGATCCTCTTCATCCACGGCGTGGACGACAACAACTCCGGCACCTTCCCGATCCAGAGCGAGCGCATGTTCGCCGCAGTGAAGGGCTTGGGCGGTACCTCGCGGCTGGTGATGTTGCCGAACGAATCGCATGCCTACCGCGCCCGCGAGTCGATCATGACCATGCTGGCCGAAAGCGAAGACTGGTTGGACCGTTGGCTGGGCGCCGAAGCCGGCAAGAAGCGCTGACGGGTTGTTGCTGCCCCTGCGCCGAAGGCGCAGGGGCAGCCATGTAGTGCCGAGCCATGCTCGGCATGGAGCATTACCGGTAACGCCTCTGCCGAGCATGGCTCGGCACTACATTGGCTTTGCTGGTAATGCCCCATGCCGAGCATGGCTCGGCACTACAGGTCTACGGATGACTGATCCGGCGTGCCTTTCTGTCCAAAAGGACAGCGGCCAGACAACATTCAAATGCAACTGTTTCAGGTTTGGTGCACCGCAAAATTGTGCCGATTTTTGCGGTAGGCTTGACGGGTTTCCGCTCTTCAGGCTCTCCGTCGTAGATGAACGAGTACCGCAGCAGCGTTGTCTTCGCCACCCCCGACCTGCCTCTGCGCGACGATGTACGTCGCCTTGGCGCGCTGGTTGGTGATCTGATTTCCGAACAGGTATCGCCCGGCTTCCTCGACGAGGTGGAAGACGTGCGTACGGCAGCGATTGCCCGACGCGAAAGCCAGGCGCCGCTGGCTTCGCTCAGCGCGCAGCTGGCTGGCCGTTCGCCGCGCGATGCCGAGTCGCTGGTGCGTGCTTTCAGTACCTACTTCCAGGTGGTCAACATCGCCGAGCGCGTGCATCGCATCCGTCGTCGTCGCGACTACCAGCGTGCAGGTACCAAGCGTCCGCAGCCGGAAGGCCTGCATGACGCCCTGCTTGCGCTGAAGGCGCAGGGCGTGACGCCGGAAGAGCTGGCGCAGTGGTTGCCGCAGATCGACATCGAACCGGTGTTCACCGCGCATCCCACCGAAGCGGTGCGTCGTGCGCTGCTGGAAAAAGAACAGCTGATGGTTGCCGCCTTGGTTGACAACCTCGACGGCCAACGCACGCCTGGTGAGCAGGCTGCCGATGCGGCGCGTTTCCGCATGGCCTTGACCGCCTCATGGCAGACCGCCGATTCCTCGCCGGTACGGCCCACGGTTGATGACGAGCGCGAGCATGTCGGCTTCTATCTGACCCGCGTGCTGTACCGGGTGATTCCGGTGTTCTACGAATCACTGGAGCAGGCGCTGCGCGACACCTGGGGCCGCACCCTGCCACTGCCACGCCTGCTGCGCTTCGGCACCTGGGTGGGCGGTGACATGGACGGCAATCCGAACGTGGACGCCGGCACCATCACCAATACCTTGAACGCGCAGCGCAACGCCGTGCTCGCGCTGTACCTGAAGGACATGCTGGCGTTGGCCAGCCTGCTCAGCCAATCGACCGAACTGGTCGGTGTCAGCGAGCAGGTGCTGGCACGCGTGGTGGAATACCAGCAGCTGCTGCCGCAGGTGAAGTCGCGCCCGCGTCACGCCGACATGCCGTACCGCCTGCTCAACGACCGCATGCGTGCACGCCTGCAGGCCACCGTGGAAGATGCGCCGGGCGCCTATGCATCGCCGGAAGAATTCATCCATGACATCCAGCTGATCCTGGACAGTCTGGAAGCCAACAAGGGCAAGCATGCCGGGTGGTTCTCGGTGCGTCGCCTGCTGTGGCGGGTGCGCACGTTTGGGTTCCATCTGGCGCGGCTGGATGTGCGGCAGGAGTCGAGCGTGCATTCGCGCGCGCTGGCCGAAGTGCTTGGCGGGCAGGATGCGTTCGACGCGCTGGACGATGTCGCCCGCGCGCAGCTGCTGTCGCCGTATGCGGCCGGCAGCGAAGTGCTGGCACGTGGCGAGGACGAAGCCGGGCAGCGCCTGGACAAGGTATTCGCAGCGCTGGCCGACGCACGCCGTCGCCACGGTGCCGATGCCCTGGGCAGCTACATCATCTCGATGGCGCATGACCGCGGCGATGTGCTGGCAGTACTGGCGTTGGCGCGCCGCGGTGGCCTGGTCGATGCGGACAATGCCGTGCCGCTGGATATCGCGCCGCTGTTCGAAACCGTTGACGACCTGCAGCGCGGCACCGCCACGCTGCGCGACCTGCTGGCCGATCCGGTCTACCGCGCGCATCTGGCCGCGCGCGACAACGTGCAGATGGTGATGCTGGGTTACTCCGACAGCGGCAAGGACGGCGGTATCGCCGCCTCGCGCTGGGGCCTGCAGCACGCCCAGGTGGAGTTGCTGGACACCGCCGCCGAATACGGCGTCAAGCTGACCTTCTTCCACGGCCGTGGTGGTTCGATCAGCCGCGGTGGCACCAAGACCACGCATGCGGTGAACGCCTCGCCGCGCGGTAGCATTGGTGGCCGCCTGCGTGTCACCGAGCAGGGCGAGGTGATCCATCGCAAGTACGGCATCCGTGCCTTGGCGTTGCGCTCGCTGGAGCAGTCGGCCGGCGCGGTATTGCGTGCCAGCCTGCGCCCGCGTGCCGAGGAGCCGCGCGAGGAGCAGTGGAAGCCGGTGATGGCGCTGGTTGCCGAAAAGAGCTCGGTGGCCTACCGCGCCTTTGTCGGCGATGCGCAGTTCATGAATTATTTCCGCCAGGCCACGCCGATCGATGTGATCGAGCGCATGACCCTGGGCTCACGCCCCTCGCGACGTCTGGGCCAGGACGCGGCGCTGAGCAACCTGCGCGCGATCCCGTGGGTGTTTGCCTGGAGTCAGGCGCGTGCGGTGATTCCGGGCTGGTTTGGCGTAGGCAGTGGCCTGCAGGCGGCAGCCGATGCTGGTCACGAGCAGACCCTGCGCGAGATGGCACACGACTGGCCGTTCTTCGAAACCTTCCTCGACGATATGTCGATGGTGCTGAGCAAGGGCGACATCCATATCGCCGAACAGTTCTCGCGGCTGGCTGGCCCGCTGCATGACCAGTTCTTCCCGTTGATCCGCGAAGAGCTGGCCTTGACCGCACATTGGGTCAAGCGCCTGAGCGGCCAGCAGGAACTGCTGGAACAGGACCCGCGGCTGGCCTTGTCGATCCGCCTGCGCAACCCCTATATCGACCCGATCAGCATCCTGCAGGTGGATCTGCTGCAGCGCTGGCGCGCAAGCGACCGCCAGGACGAAGGCCTGCTGCGTGCGCTTGTGGCCTGCGTCAACGGCGTATCGCAGGGCGTGCAGAACACCGGTTGAGGCAGTTGCGCCTGTAGTGCCGAGCCACGCTCGGCAGAGGCCTTCCCAGCAAAGCCAGACCGTAGTGCCGAGCCATGCTTGGCAGGTGCCTTCCCAGCAAATCCAAGCTGGTAGTGCCGAGCCATGCTCGGCAGAGGGATCGTCAGCAAGGCCATTGCCGAGCATGGCTCGGCACTACCGACGCGCCGGATGCTTAGAGATCCGCTTCGCCCGACGGGTTGCTCTGCAGCAGCTCCAGATGGCGCTGCTCCATTTCCTGGCGCAGCTGGCGGCGGATCTGCGCGGCCGCGAAGCGCCGCTTCTCATCGCTGGTTTCAGGTTGCAGCGGCGGTACTGGGGTGGGTCGGCCATCGTCATCCACCGCCACCATGGTGAAGAAACAGCTGTTGGCGTGGCGTACCGCGCCCTTGCGGATGTCCTCGGCCACCACCTTGATGCCGATTTCCATCGACGAGGTGCCGGTGTAGTTCACCGAGGCCAGGAAGGTCACCAGCTCGCCCACGGCGATGGGTTGGCGGAAGGTCACCTGGTCCACCGACAGGGTCACCACATAGTTGCCTGCATAGCGGCTGGCACAGGCATAGGCGACCTGGTCGAGCAGGCGCAGGACCGCGCCACCGTGGACCTTGCCGGAGAAATTGGCCATCTCCGGTGACATCAACACGGTCATCGACAACTGGTGGGCTTTGTGTTCGTTCATGGCAACAACTGCAGATGCGGGACGAGCAGGCTACACCGTAGGGCCGTAGCGTGCGCTGCAGCCGCATGTAGTGCCGAGCTATGCTCGGCATAGGGCGTTACCGGGAAAGCCTCTGCCGAGCATGGCTCGGCACTACAGGGGGAGCCTTACTGGAAGTTGTAACGCACCACGTGGAAGAACACCGGCGCGGAGAACACCACCGAATCCAACCGGTCGAGGATGCCGCCGTGGCCTTCGATCATCTCGCCCCAGTCCTTGGCCCCCAGGCTGCGCTTCACTGCCGACAGCGCCAGCCCACCCAGGAAGCCGCAGATCACGATCAGCAGCGACAGTGCCGCCGACTGCAGTGGCGAGAACGGGGTGATCCACCACAGCGCCGCGCCCACGCCGGTCGCCGCCAGGCCGCCGCCAACCAGGCCTTCCACCGTCTTCGACGGGCTGACCAGCGGCGCCAGCAGGTGTTTGCCGAATAGCTTGCCGAACACGTACTGCAGCACGTCGCTGAGCTGCACCACCAACAGCAGGTAGAACAGCAGCATCAGGTTCTGGCCTTCGTAGCCGGGGATGCGCAGCAGCATCAGCGCCGGTGCATGGCTGAGGCAGAACACGGTGAGCATCACACCCCACTGGATCTTGGTGTTGCGCTCCAGGAAGTTCTCGGTGTCACCGGACAGCGCCGATACCGCCGGCAGGGCGAGGAAGCCGTACACCGGGATGCACATCACGAACAGGCCGTACCAGTCGATGCCGATCAGCCAGTACTGCAGCGGGATGGCGACATAGAAGCACAGGCACAGCGCCAGGTGATCGCCGCGGCGGGTGGGCGTCAGCGAAATGAACTCACGCAATGCAAAGAACGACAGCAGGCCAAAGAACACCAGCGTCGCGATCTTGCCGAGGACGAAGCAGAACAGCAGCACCGCGGCCATCACCCACCAGGCGCGGATGCGGGCGTTGAGGTTGTCCACCACCGAGCCGGGCTTGACCCGGCCGAGGATGAAGCCGATCGCGCTGGCGAGTATCAGCACGCCGAACACGCCACCGATCATCCACCAGAAGCTGGGCGGTGCGCGGTCGATGGCCTGCTGCAGGAAACTGCCCAGCGGCAGCTGTTGGAAGACGTTGTTCATGCCAGCTCCACCACGGCGTTGCGGGCGCGTTCCAGGAACTGCGCCTTGTCTTCATCGGCGATGCGGTTGAGCGGGGCACCAAAACGCGCCGTGCACACCAGCGGTACCGGTACCAGGCTGCCCTTGGGCAGGGCACGGCGTGCGTTGTCCAGGTACACCGGCACCAGTTCCACATGCGGATAGTGCTGTGCCAGGTGGAACAGCCCGGCCTTGAACGGCTGCGGTAGCGGCTCGTGGTTGCGGGTGCCTTCCGGGAACAGGATCAGCGAATCGCCGGCATCCAGCGCGTCATGCAGCGGCTGCAGCGGATCGCCAACGCACTTGCTGCGGTCGCGCTCGATCAATACCGCGTTGAAGCCCTTGTCGGCGATGACCTTGCGTACGCCCTTGCTCCAGTAATCGCGCGCAGCCACCGGGCGGGTACGCTCGCGCAGGGCTGGCGGCAATGCCGACCACAGCGCCACGGTATCCAGATGGCTGGCATGGTTGGCGAAGTAGATGCGCTGGGTGTCGGTGGGGCGGCTGCCTACCCAACGCGGGTAGGCGCCAATGAAAACCTTGACGGCGGCGACCAGCAGGCTGGATAGCATCAGGTACTTGCCTTCAGTTGCGCGGCGATGGCGCGGGTGCGGGTAATGCAGGTGAGCAGCGAGCCGGCGGCGATGAGGATGGCGGCGGCGGGCAGGGCGTAGTGCGTATGCGAGGTGAGCTGTTCGATACAGGCGGCGATGCAGGCAGCGGTCATTACGGCCATGCGGTGCTGCTTGGCCATGGGCCCACGGAAATCATGGGGCAGGCCAAGGCTGGCACCGGACAGGCGCACATAGGCGGTAAGCGCGGCGAGCAGGGCGCCCAGCCAACCCAGCCAGGGCATGCCGGCGGCATAGCCAAGGGCAACGATCAGCAGGGAGTCGGCGATGCGGTCGGGGTATTCGTTGTAGAGGGCGCCGGTGGGGGTCTGCTTGCCGCCTTCCATTGCCACCATGCCGTCGAGCAGGTTGCAGATCAGGCGTAGCTGGATGCCGACGGCACAGGCGATCAGGCCGGGGATGCCGGGCCAGTACAGCAATGCAGCGGCGCCTCCGGCAGCAAAGAAGATGCTGAGTACCGAAATCTGGTTCGGTGTGACGGATGAGCGTGCCAGCGCGGCGCTGAGGGCTCGGGCCCAGCCGGTGGAACGGGCGGCAATTGGTCGACGGTCTTCCTTTCCCATGGGCCGATGGTAGTGCATTGGCTGTGATGGCGGACAGATTGGATGGCGTTGTGGCGGTAGAGGTGGGTGGGGAGGCTGTTGTTGAAGATGTGCGGGTTGGGCTTTCCAGCCTTTGCTTCTGTGGTCGCTTCTGTGGTCGCTTTTGTTGTGGTTGTGGTTGTGGCTGTGGCTTTGGCTTTGGCTGTGGACGTCCCTTCTCCCGCTTGCGGGAGAAGGTGCCCGGAGGGCGGATGAGGGGGCTTGTGGCTTGTGGCTTCTTGCTTTGGCTTTTGCTGAAACCAAAACAAAAACAAAAACTCAAGGCGCCCTCATCCCAACCCTTCTCCCGCAGGCGGGAGAAGGGCTAGAGCTGGAGCTAGAGCTAGAGCTAGAGCCAAAGCCAAAGCCAAAGCCAAAGCGACAACCACAACAAAAAAGGCCGCCCCTGCGGGCGGCCTTTCCTGTTCAAACGCTATTGCAGCCTTACTTCAGCTTTGCAGCCTTGCGCAGGGCTTCGGCGCGATCGGTCTGCTCCCACGAGAACGCGGTGGCGTTCTGGGTCTTGCCGTCGCCGTCGACGTACGAGAATTCCTTCGGCTTGCGGCCGAAGTGGCCGTAAGCAGCGGTCTGCTGGTACATCGGGTGGATCAGGTCCAGCATCTTGATGATGCCGTACGGGCGCAGGTCGAAGTGCGCACGGATCAGCTTCTCGATCTGTGCGTCCGGGATCTTGCCGGTGCCGAAGGTGGTGACCGAGATCGAGGTCGGCTCGGCCACGCCGATGGCGTAGGAGACCTGCACTTCGCACTTGTCGGCCAGGCCGGCGGCAACCACGTTCTTGGCGACGTAACGGGCAGCGTAAGCGGCCGAACGGTCAACCTTGGACGGATCCTTGCCGGAGAACGCACCACCACCGTGACGGGCCATGCCGCCGTAGGTGTCGACGATGATCTTGCGGCCGGTCAGGCCGCAATCGCCCACCGGGCCGCCGATCACGAAGATGCCGGTCGGGTTGATGTGCACCTTGTTCTTCGGCAGCTTGTCCAGCCATGCCTTCGGCAGCACCGGCTTGAGGATGTGCTCGCGCACGGCCTCGATCAGGTCCTTCTGCTTCACGCCCGGGTCGTGCTGGGTCGACAGCACTACCGCGTCCAGGCCTTCGATCTTGCCGTCCTGGCCGTAACGCAAGGTCACCTGGCTCTTGGCGTCCGGGCGCAGCCACGGCAGCGGCGAGTTCTTCTTCTTGCGGACCTTGGCCTGCTGCTCGACCAGACGGTGCGAGTAGTAGATCGGCGCCGGCATGTATTCCGGGGCTTCATTGCAGGCATAGCCGAACATCAGGCCCTGGTCGCCAGCGCCCTGTTCTTCCGGCTTCTTTGCCTTCTTGTTGGTACCATCAACGCCGGCAGCGATGTCCGGCGACTGCTTGCCCAGCATGTTGATGATGGCGCAGGTGTGGCCGTCGAAGCCGACGTTGGAGTTGTCGTAGCCGATTTCGTTGATGACGTTGCGGGTCAGTTCTTCGATATCGACCCACGCCGAGGTGGTCACTTCACCGGCGACAATCGCCGCACCGGTCTTGACCAGGGTTTCGCAGGCCACGCGGGCGCGCTTGTCCTGGGCCAGGATCGCGTCCAGCACCGCATCGGAGATCTGGTCGGCAATCTTGTCCGGATGGCCTTCGGAGACCGATTCGGAGGTGAACAGGTAGCTGGACATCGGGCTATATATCCCTTGATTCGGATGGAAAGATGGGCGCGAATGATACACGCTCGGCCCCTTGACGGAATAGTGCCGATGCGGCTGTTGCCATACGGTTAAGGCGGGGTCACCAAATTGCCGCAAATCCGCAACCGGCCTGCCTTGTGGCGGGCGCAGGCTCCCGGCCAATGGGCCGTCAGGGAGACCTTGCCATGCAACAGATCGCGCAGCGCCTGCAGCAGCGTTACCCCGATTGGTTCCACGGACCGCGCGGTCACCTGGCCCGGCCGCTGCTGCGCACCGTGGGACGCTGGTCACGTTTTGCGCAGATGGACGCCTTCCTGCAGCGCAGTGCCGGGCTGCAGGGCTTTGCCTTTGTCAGCGCCGCGCTGGATTTCCTGGATGCCGGTTATGCGGTGGACGCCGCGGCGCTGGCGCGGATACCGGCCAGCGGGCGGCTGCTGGTCGTCGCCAACCACCCCTCCGGCGCGCTGGATGCGCTGGCCCTGCTGGACGCGGTGGGCAAGGTGCGCAGCGATGTACGGATCATCGCCAACGACATGTTGCTGGAGCTGGAGCCCCTGCGCGAGCTGCTGCTGCCGGTGCGTATCCTCGGCGGCCGTGCCCAGCGGGCCAGCCTGCAGGCGGTGGAACAGGCGCTGCAGGCCGAGCAGTGCGTGATCGTGTTCCCGGCCGGGGAGGTCTCGCGGCTGTCGCTGCAGGGCATCCGTGATGGCCGCTGGAACCGCGGCTTTGTGCGTTTTGCCCGTGCCTGCGCGGCACCGGTGCTGCCGGTGCGGGTGCTGGCACGCAACTCGGCGCTGTTCTACGGCGCCTCGGCGGTGTTCAAACCGGCCGCGACGGCGCTGCTGGCGCGGGAGATGTTTGCCCGCCGCAAACGCCCGCTGCGGCTGCAGATCGGCCAGCTGATGCAGCTGGATCCGCGACAGGAGCCCGGCCAACAGCTGCAGGCGGTGCGCGATGCCCTTTACGCCTTGGGCACGGCAGCGCAGGACACCACCGCAACGGAGCAGCGCCCACAGCCGCTGGCCGCGCCGCTGCCTGCCGCCCAGCTGGCTGCCGCCATCGAGGCGACCGAGCTGCTGGGCCAGACCGGCGACGGCAAGCAGATCCGCCTGGCCCGCTGTGCTGCCGATTCACCGTTGCTGCTGGAGCTGGGCCGGCTGCGGGAGCTGACCTTCCGCGAAGTAGGCGAGGGCACCGGCCGCAGCCGGGACCTGGACGACTTCGATCCGCATTACCAGCACATCGTGGTCTGGGATGCGCCGGCCCAGTGCATTGCCGGTGCCTACCGGGTGATGCGCGGCGCACCGGCGCTGGCCCGCAGTGGCCTGCAGGGGCTGTATACCGCCGGCCTGTTCCGTTACTCGGATGACGCCATCCCGCGTATCGCCGAGGGGCTGGAGCTGGGTCGCAGCTTCGTGGTGCCGACGTACTGGGGCAGCCGCAGCCTGGATTACCTGTGGCAGGGCATTGGCGCCTACCTGGCCAGCCAGCCGGGTGTGCGCTATCTGTTTGGTGCGGTGTCGATCAGCGCCGCGCTGCCGCGTGCGGCGCGCGAGCAGCTGGTGGCCTATTACCAGCATTACTACGGTGCCGGCGCCGGTCTGGCCGAGTCCAACCGGCCGTTCCAGTACTTTGCCGCGCCACCGAGTTTCGGCGAGCTGGGCGCGCAGGCCGCCTTCGACGTGCTCAAGGCCAACCTGGCGGCGCTGGGCACCAGCGTGCCGACGCTGTACCGCCAGTACACCGACCTGTGCGAGCCGGGTGGCGCACGCTTCCTGGCCTTTGGCGTGGACCCGGATTTCAGCGATTCCATCGATGGCCTGATCGAAGTGGACCTGCAGGCCATCCGCCCGCACAAACGCAAACGCTATCTGCGTGATGCCGGAGCAGTGGCATGAGTGCGGTGCCGGTGTTGCCGCCGCACCGGCGCGCAGTGTTCATCTCCGACACGCATCTGGGCGCGCGCCATTGCCATGCGGCGGAACTGGCGCGCTTCCTCGCCAGCCTGCGTTGCGAACGTCTGTATCTGGTCGGCGACATCGTCGATCTATGGTGGCTTTCCCATAAGCGTGCAACCTGGCAGCAGGCGCACAACGAGGTGATCGAAGCGTTGCATGCACTGCGTCGCGCAGGCACCGAGATCATCTACATCCCCGGCAATCACGACGCGCCGCTGCGCCGCACCTGCGGCCTGATGCTGCCGGCCATGCAGGTACGCCGCCGCGCCATCCACACCACCGCCGACGGCCGCCGGCTGCTGGTGGTGCACGGTGACGATTACGACGGCATCACCCATTTTGGTGGCCTGCAGGAGCGCTTTGGCGACTGGCTGTACTACCGCATCCTTACCGGCAACCGCCTGCTCAATGCCGTGCGGCGACGGCTGGGCATGCGCTACTGGTCGCTGTCGGAGTTCCTCAAGCGGCAAAGCGGTGCGGCCGAGCGCTATATCGCGCGCTTCGTGCAGGCAGGGCTGGCCGATGTGCGTCGGCGCGGCCTGGACGGCATCATCTGCGGCCATATCCATCGCGCCGCGCTGGTCGAGCATGACGGCCTGGTCTATGCCAATGACGGCGACTGGGTGGAAAGCCTGACCGCGCTGGCCGAGGACCCGGATGGCAGCCTGCGTCTGCTCGATCATTCCGGCCGCAGCCTGGTATGCCTGCCAGGCAACCGGCGGCTGGCGCAGGCAGCCTGATTACGGGTCTGACTTCATCCTCACCTGCCGGGCGGCTATGCTGAGCTCAGCCGACGAGCGGGGAGTATCGGGGTGGCAGGCAAGCAACCAGCATCGATCGCGATAGGCTTGTGTGTGCTGTGTATGCTGCTGGCGCCGCCGGCAGCGGCGGCAGAGACGGTACCTGCGTTGAGTTACGAGCAGGCGCGGCAGCGGCTGGAGCAGGTCTCCGATGCGCTGGCGGCAGCCGATGCAGGGGTACGCAACAAGCTGGATTTACAGGATGCCAGCCGTTATCTGCGCTTGCCGGAAATCACCGCCGACGTGCGCCGCATGCAGTTCCAGAAGACCTTGAACCTGCCCTTGGGTTCATTGGCACCGGTGGCTGAGGCGTTTGGCATCGAGTCGCCGCTGGAGTTCGGCGAGCGCGACTGGCGTACACGTCCCATTGTTACTGCCAGCGTGCCCTTGTACAGCGGTGGCCTGATCCCGGCCGCGCAAGGGGCTGCACAGGCCGCCAGCGAACTGGCCCAAGCCGATCGCGAACTGCAGCGGCAATCCTTGTCGCTGCAGCTGGTGCAGGCTTACTTCGGTCAGCAGTTGGCCGAGCAGGCGGTACAGGTGCGCCGTGACGTGCGTGACGGTCTGCAGCGGCACCTCGAAGATGCGCAGAAGCTCGAACGCGAGGGCTTTGCCACCAAGGCGCAGCGGCTGCAGGCCAACGTCGCCCGCGACAAGGCCGAGCGCGAGTACCAGAAGGCCGTCAACGATCTGTCCACCCTGCAGCAGGCGTTGGCCACCTTGCTGCGCAGTGGTGTCACGGTTGCGACGACGTCGCCGCTGTTCGTGATCAATGGCCCGGTCGGTGCGCGTGAGGAGTTCGAGCGCAGCGCCCAGCAGCGGCATCCGCAGGTTGGCCGGCTGCGCGCGTTGGCCGCGCAGGCCGAGCAGGGCGTGCGTGCACAGCAGGCCAAGCTCAAGCCGCAGATCTATCTGTTCGGCCAATACGACCTGCGCCGTCGCGATGCGTTGTTGACCGACGCCGACTGGGCATTCGGCATCGGCCTGCGCTACACCTTCCTGTCGCCGACGGCGCGGCCGCTGCAGGTCAGCGCGGCGCGCGCGCAGCTGGAGCAGGCGCAGTCGGGGTTGAGCGAGGTGGAGAACCAGTTGCAGCTCGGTGTCGGCAAGGCCTGGAACGAGCTGGAGACCGCCCGCGCGCAGTTCCAGCTGCTGGACAGCAGCATCGCCCAGGCGCAGGAAAACCTGCGCCTGCAGGAGCTGTCGTTCCGCGAAGGCCAGTCGACTTCGCTGGATGTGATCGACGCACGCCTGGGCCTGGGTGGGGCACAGGTGGAGCGTGCACAGGCCGCCTATCAGTTCGACGTGGCGCTGGCGCAGCTGCTGGAAGTGAGCGGGCAGCTGCAACGTTTTGACGACTACCGCAAACGCGCGGACAAGGTGCTGGAATGAGCGATTCGCTGCAGGTGGAGACCAATCCGCGGCAACGCCGCGTGTTCCTGATTGCCGGCGTGGTGCTGCTGGTGCTGGTGGCGGTCGGCCTGTGGCTGGGCCTGCGCAGCCCGCCGGACCAGGTGCAGGGCATGGCCGATGCCGACAACGTCAATGTCGCCGCCAAGGTCACCGCGCGCCTGCAGCAGTTGCATGTGCGCGAAGGCGACCGGGTCAAGGCCGGGCAGGTGCTGTTCGATCTCGACAGCCCAGAGGTCGCCGCCAAGGAACGCCAGGCCGACGCGGTGGTGGCTGCGGCTGCGGCGATGGCCTCCAAGGCCGAGGAGGGCGCACGCAGCGAGGACATCCGCGCCGCCGAAGCCAACTGGAAGCGTGCGCAGGCCGGTGCCGAGCTGGCGACCAGCACCTTCCGCCGGCTCGACAATCTTTATGCCGAAGGCGTGGTGAGCCGGCAGAAGCGCGACGAAGCACAGGCGCAGGCGCGCAGTGCCAACGAGCTGACCCGCGCTGCCCGCGCGCAGTACGACCTTGCCCTTGCCGGTGCGCGGGTGCAGGACAAGGACGCGGCACTGGCGCAGGTGCGGCAGGCCGAGGGTGCCAAGGCCGAGGTCGATGCGGCCCGGCAGGAAACCCAGGGCCGCGCGCCGCTGGCCGGCGAGGTTGGCAAGCGCATGGCCGATATAGGCGAGCTGGTGCCGGCCGGCTATCCGGTCTTCACCCTGGTCGACATCGACCATATGTGGGTGGCGCTGAACCTGCGCGAGGACCAGATGAACGGGCTCAAGCCCGGCGCCCGCCTGCAGGGCACGATTCCGGCGCTGCAGGATCGCAGTGCAGCGTTCGAGGTCTATTTCATCAACCCGGCCGGTGACTACGCCACCTGGCGCAGCACGCGGCAGTCCTCCGGCTATGACGTGCGCAGCTTCGAAGTACGGGCGCGGCCGCAGCAGGCAATCGAAGGATTCCGGCCGGGCATGAGCGTGCTGTTTGCATGGCCGCAGGACTGACATCTGCCCACGCCTTCGCCGCCTCGCTGCGGCGCGAGCTGCAGCACTGGCGCAGTGACCGCTGGGAGCTTGCACTGGTGACGGTGCTACCGCTGCTGCTGATGGCGCTGATGATGTGGTTGTTTTCCGGCTCGGTGCTGCGGCAGGTGCCGATTGCCCTGGTGGACCTGGACCACAGCCCGATCAGTCGTGGCTTGGCACGTGCCATCGATGACAGCCCCGGCGTGCGGGTGGCAAGCCAGCCGGCGTCGCTGCAGCAGGCTCAGGCGCAACTGCGGGCGCTGGAAGTGTTTGCCATCGTGCTGGTGCCGCGCGACCTGAGCTGGCGCGCGCTGCGTGGCGAAACCGTGCCGGTCTACGCCTTCTACAACGCCACCTACATGGCGACCGGGCAATCAGCCGGGCGCGATATTGGCGACGCGGTGAGCGCCTACAACGCGCGCATGCTCAAGCAGCAGATCGCGCTGCAGGTTGGCCCGGCAAAACTGCGTGGGCCGCCGGTGACGGTGCAGGCGACGGTGCTGTCCAACCCGGCGCGCAGCTATGAACTGTTCCTGCTGCCGCTGATCTTCCCGGCCATGCTGTCCTTGCTGGCCGCGCTCGCGGCCGGCGCCGCGTTGGGGCGCGAGCAGCGCGATGGCCTGCTCGGCGGCTGGTTGCAGCAACGGCCGTGGGCGGCGATGGCCGGCAAGCTGTTTCCGTATGTCGCGCTGTTCTCGCTGTATGGCGCGTTTGGCGTGTTGTATCTGGCCTATGTGCGCGGTGACGGCATGGCCGGCAGTCTGTGGCTGATGCTGCTGGCGCAGCCGCTGTTCTACCTGGCCTGCTGCAGTTTCGCGCTGCTGTTCATCGCAGTGACCCGCGACACCTGCACGGGCCTGTCGGCGGTGGGTCTGACGATTGGTACGGCGTTGGCGTTCTCCGGTGCCACCTTCCCGGTGATCGAGGCACCGTTGTTCACCCGCGTCTGGAACCTGTTGCTGCCGCTCACCGCCTATGTGCAGGTGCAGATGCAGCAGTTGTTCATGGGTGCGCCGTGGCAGGTGTCGCTACGGCCGCTGGCGGTACTGCTGTTGATGACCGTGGTGGCCGGTGGCTTGGGGGCCTGCCTGCTGCTGCGCACCGCACGGCAACAGGTGCGTGCATGAGCGGTTTTGGTGCTGGCTTCCGGAGCGCCTTGCAGGCGATGTTCGCTGACCCGGCTGCGCGCGCGGTGATGATAGGCGCGGTGCTGCTGTATTCGTTCTTCTACCCGGCGGCCTATCGCCACCAGGTCGCCAGTGACCTGCCGATCGCGGTGGTGGATGCTGACCACAGCGCAAGCAGTCGCGAGCTGATCCGGCATGTGGATGCACTGCTTGCGGTGCGGGTGGTCAGCCAGCCAGTGGACCTTGGTCAGGCCAAACAGCAACTGTTGCGCGGCGAGGTGGATGGCATCGTGTTGATCCCGCAGCGGCTGGAGCGTGACATCCTGCGCGGGGGCAGCGGGCAACTGGTGCTGCTGGGCAACGGCGCCTACCTGAGCCGGGCCAGCACCATCCTCAATGGGCTGGCTGAAGGCATTACCGGCTTTGGACGCCAGCAGGGCGTGCGCCAGGCGGCGTTCATGGGCGCGCCGCAGGCAGCGCCGCTGCAACTGGTGCAGCGGCCGCTGTACAACACGCGCGAAGGCTATGGCAGCAGTGTGGTGCCCGGGGTATCGGAATTGATCGTGCACCAGACCCTGCTGCTCGGCATCGGTGTACTGCTAGGTAGCCGCCGCGCGCAGCTGGGCCGGCGCCTGCAGTTCGACCTGCCGACCTTGTCCGGCATGGCGCTGGCCTTCGTTGTGGTGGCGGTGTGCGGGCTGTTGTACTACGTCGGCTTCACTGCCTGGGCGCAGGACTACCCGCGTGGCGGCAACATCCCCGGCCTGCTGTTGGCGGTGCTGCTGTTCGCGTTGGCAACAGTGGCGTTCGGTCTGTTCATCGCCAGCTTCTTCGATACCCGCGAGCGGGCCTTCCAATACGTCACCGCGGTATCGATCCCGCTGTTTTTCCTGTCCAACCTGTCGTGGCCGGCGATTGCCTCGCCGCCAGCGCTGGTGGCGCTGGCCAAGCTGTTGCCGACGACCGCCGGCATCAACGCCATCGTCCGCACCCAGCAGTTGGGTGCGCGCCTGCCCGAGATAGCTGGCGAGCTGCTGAACCTGTTGTTGCTGGCGCTGCTGTACGGAAGCCTGGTGCTTTGGCGGCTGCATGGCCGGCGGCGGCACTGAGCGCAGCGTTGGCTGCTAGCATCGGCGACATGGATTCCCTCAGTCAGATCGTTCTCGGCGGCGCCCTTGCTGCCGCCATCACCCCCGCCGCCCATCGTCGCGCTGCCTTGCTGGCCGGTGCTGCGCTGGCCACGCTGCCTGATCTGGACGGCTTGGCGATCATGGCCTTCACCGACAACCCGGTGAGCCTGATGACGGTGCACCGCAGCTTCAGCCATTCGCTGTTCGTGCTGCCCGTGCTGGGCACCTTGATCTGGTGGTTGTACAAGCGCTTCGGCCATGGCCGCGTCGCCCAGGCGCCGACGCGCTGGTGGTGGGCGATGGTGCTGGCGCTGGTGACGCATCCATTGCTGGATGCCTTCACTGTTTACGGCACGCAGCTGTGGTGGCCGCTGATGCCGCCACCGACGATGTGGTCCAGCGTCTTCATCATCGATCCGCTGTATACGATCTGGCTGCTGATCGGCTGCGTCATTGCCTGGTTTGCACGGGCACGGCCACTGGCACAGCGCGCGCTGGTGGCAGGGCTGGTGTTGAGCACGGCCTATCTGGGGTGGTCGTTGATCGCCAAGGCGCAGGTGGACCGCGTTGCCGCGCAATCCCTGGCGCAGATGGGGCTGGCCGATGCGCCGCGTTTCTCGGTGCCGATGCCGTTCAATACCTTGCTGTGGCGGGTGGTGGCGATGACGCCGCAGGGCTATGTGGTCGGCGACCGTTCGCTATGGGCCGACCACGGGCCGATGCGGTTCCAGGGCTATCCGTCGAATGTGCAGGCGTTGCGACAGGCCGCCGATGTGCCTGCGGTGCAGCGGTTGGGCTGGTTCAACCACGGCTTCATGCGTGCGCAGGTAGTCGATGGCGAGCTGGTGCTCAGCGACCTGCGCATGGGCCTGGAGCCGGATTACAACTTCAACTTCGCCGTTGCCAGTGAACGCAACGGCCAGTGGCAGACAATGCCGCCACGGCAGCTGATGCCGGCCTATCGGCAGGCAGGTAATCGCGATGTATTGAAGCAGCGGCTGGCGCAGGTGTGGCAGCGCATCTGGCAGGCGCCGGTGGCAAGCGGCGCCGCCTCCACTCAGTAGACCGTGGCGCGGGCCTGTACGAAGGAATAGAAGAACACGGCATTGGGGTCGTTCTGTACCTGGGTGAACTCGGCACGCATGCCCTCGACCGTGGCCTGGTCGACCTTGCCCGCCTCCAGCAGTTGCTCGGCGGCGGACAGCAGCAGTTCTTCCCACAGCGCGAACATCACCTTGCGCCTGGCGGGCTCGCGGTTGTCCAGGTGCACGGTCTTGGTCTGCGTCTGCACGTCGTGGAAACCGCCGGCCAGCAGCAGGTTGCCCAGCTTGGCCCCGACGAAGGGATCGCCGCCGCTGTCGATCTGGTAGTCATTGAAGGCCATCCAGTAGCGCCACAGATTGGGTGAATAAGGGTCGAGCAGGAATGAGGCATTCATCACCTCGGTGACAAACACCGGTGAGCCAGGACTCAGTACGCGGCGTACCTCGGCCAGCGCACGCGCTGGCGAGGGCACGTGTTCCAGCACCCAGCACAGGAAGGCGCCATCAAAACTGCGGGGCTCGAATGGCAGGTCGCTGGCGTTGGCGCGCTGGAACTCGGCGCGTTCCTGCAGCCATGGCACCTGCGCCAGATGTGCATTGGCGGCGGCCAACTGGCGCTCGTTGAGGTCAATGCCGGTTACCCGCAGGTCGGGGAAGCGGCGCAGCAGGATTTCGGTCTGCGCGCCGACCCCGCTGCCCACTTCCAGGATATGGCGGGCATTGCAGAAATCGATGTCATGGAAAATCGCCGGCTCGAACAGCCGGGCCTGCTTGCGCAGCCGGGCCTGTTCGGTGGCGGAGAAACCATGCAGGTAGGGGAAGTCGTTGAGGGTCATAAAACAGCGTCATGCAACAAGCTCCCAAGTATCGCCAGCGCCTGTTACCGCGGTGCATGCGCTGCGGAACCCAGCATTGCGCTGGCCGTGGCAATGCTGCCGTGGCAAGGGGCGGGCGCCAGCAGTCTGCTCATGGCCATTGGTTCTCAGCAATCGGCTCCGGGACCTGGCGGGCGGATGCGATGGTGGCTGGGACAGCGCCGCGCGGCCGGTTCGCGCAGAAGGCAGAAGTGCATTTGTTCCGAAAATGAAACGAATCATTGGAATTTGAGTAATTGTTCTAATTTTGCCGATAAATACAATGGCCGCCAACAAGCACGGATCGGCCTGTCGCCGGTCTGCTTCTCCTTCCAAGGATCCGATCATGAGCAGCCAAGTCATCTCCCTGTACAAGAAGCGCCGTTCCCAGTACGCCCTCGGCAAGAATGTGCCGATCAGCCAGGCCGAGACCACCGAGCTGATCAAGCAGGCCATGCGCGAGGCGCCGTCGGCCTTCAACGCACAGTCCTCGCGCGCGCTGATCCTGTTTGGCGCCGAGAGCCAGAAGTTCTGGGAGCTGGCCAAGGATGAACTGCGCAAGATCGTGCCGGCCGAGGCCTTTGCTGCCACCGAAGGCAAGCTGACCAGCTTCGCTGCCGGCGCCGGCACCGTGCTGTATTTCGTCGACACCGACGTGGTGAAGGGCCTGCAGGAGCAGTTCGCGCTGTACGCCGACAACTTCCCGGTATGGGCCGAGCAGTCCAACGGCATGGCCCAGTTCGCGGTGTGGACGGCACTGGCCGATGCCGGTATCGGCGCCAGCCTGCAGCACTACAACCCGCTGGTGGACGAGGCGGTGCGCAAGGAATGGGGCGTCCATGGCAACTGGCAGCTGCGTGCGCAGATGCCGTTCGGCTCCAACGAAGCACCGTTCGGCGAGAAGAGCTACATGGAAGACGAAGCCCGTTTCAAGGTTTTCGGCTGAGCCACGTCGACGCGGATCTCTCCCCCGCGCGTTGATGCAGGCCGACCCGACCCGCCAGCCCCGCTGGCGGGTTTTTTTCTGCCAGGTTCTGTAGTGCCGAGCCATGCTCGGCAAGAGCCTTCCCGGCGAATGCGGCCCCCCGTTTCGCAGCTACGCCCACACAGCTTCACCGGTAGTGCCGAGTCATGCTCGGCAAGAGCCTGCCCGAAAATCTGGATCGCACGTTCACTGCGCGTACTTCGGGCTCGCCTGCGTCGCGACCTAGGCCGCGCCTACCGCCTCGGCATCGATCAGCGCGTTGAAATAATCACGGGTCAGGCGCAGCTGCGCATCGGCGGTTTCGGCGGCATTGACCACCGCGCGGAAGGCGGCGTTCTCAGGCCGGTCCTTGGCATACCAGCCCAGATGTTTGCGGGCGATGCGCACACCCTGTGGTTCGCCGTAGAAGGCGTGCAGGTCGGTGAGATGTCCCAGCAGGATGTCGCGTACTTCCTCCACCGATGGCGGTGGCAGTTCCTCGCCGGTGGCCAGGTAGTGGGCGATCTCGCGGAAGATCCACGGCCGGCCCTGTGCGGCACGGCCCACCATCACCGCATCGGCGCCAGTGTGCTTGAGCACCTGTTCGGCCTTGCGCGGTGAGTCCACGTCGCCATTGGCCAGTACCGGGATCTTCAGCATCGCCTTGATCGCGGCGATGGTGTCGTACTCGGCCACGCCGGTGTAGTGCTGGTCGCGGGTACGGCCGTGGATGGCCAACGCGGCGATGCCGCTGTCCTCGGCAATGCGGGCGATGGTCGGCGCGTTGCGCACGTCCGCGCACCAGCCGGTGCGGATCTTCAAGGTCACCGGAACGTCAACGGCATTGACCACCGCTTCGAGAATACGTGCGACCAGCGCCTCATCACGCATCAGTGCCGAGCCGGCCCAGGCGTTGCAGACCTTCTTGGCCGGGCAGCCCATGTTGATGTCGATGATCTGCGCGCCGTGGTCGACGTTGTAGCGTGCCGCCTCGGCCAGCTGCTGCGGCTCGGTGCCAGCGATCTGCACACTGATGGGGGCCGGTTCACCGGCATGATCCATGCGATGGATGGATTTGCGGGTGTTCCAGAAACGGGGATCGCTGATCGTCATTTCCGACGCAGCCAAGCCCGCGCCCAGCCGTTTGCACAGCTGGCGGAAAGGTTTGTCGGTGACGCCGGCCATGGGCGCGAGCACCACGTTGGGTGCGATGGTGTAGGGGCCGATCTGCATGGGGCTATTGTACGGCGCGGGCCGCAACCCGGGCTGTGTGGGGATGTGGGAGTGGCGTAAGCCGCGAAGCTGGCAATGCGCAAAAGGCCAGAGAGCTTACCCCTCCCCAACCCTCCCCTGCTGCGCAAGGGAGGGGGCAAAGCCATGGTTCAGGCGTCGGCCGGGGTCATCTTCGGCATCGACAGGGCCGCGCCTTCGCTCTCGGTCGAACGCGCGGCGTACTGGTTGGCGAAGCGCACATGCTTGATGAACGACGCCTCCGGGGCCTGTGCCAGCGACGCGGCCAGCGCGCCGTTGAAGGCATCCCCGGCGCCGGTGGTGTCCACCACCTGCACCGATTCGGCAGCCACGCGGTAGTAGGGCTGGCTGTCGCCGCGCAGCTTGTCCTCGTCGTGCGAGACAAACACGCCCACCGCGCCCAGGGTCACCACCACGGTGTTGCCGGATAACTTGCGGCACAGCGCGTGCAGGCTGGCACCATCCAGGGTGGCCACGTCATCGGCCTCGATGCGCTCGCCGACATGGCGGCCGAGCAGGGCGGCAAACTCGGTTTCGTTGGGGGTCAGCACATCGGCCAGCTTGAGCAGGCCGATGGTGGACGGGGCATTGGCCGGGGCGGCGTTGAGCATGGTCAGCACGCCGGCCTCGCGCGCCAGCGCCAGTGCCGCCTCGATGGTTTCCACCGGCGATTCCAGCTGCGCCAGCAGGACCTTGGCGGCGCTGACCAGGGCCGCATTGGCGGCCACGAAGCCCGTGCTCAACGAGGCGTTGGCGCCGGCGCCGATCACGATCGAGTTGCGGCCACGGCCATCGACGTAGATGCCTGCGGTGCCGGTGGGTTCGTCACTGGCTTCGGCCACCAGCGCGATGCCGTCGGCAGCGGCCAGTTGGCGGGCCAGCGCGCCGCCGGCATCGGCACCCAGGGCGCAGACAAAACTGGTCTGCGCGCCGGCGCGGCCAGCGGCCACCGCCTGGTTGAAGCCCTTGCCGCCGGGGCCGGTGCTGTAACGGCCAGCAATCGTCGCTCCCGGCGCGGGCAGGGCATCGCAGCGCCAGACGTGATCGACATTGAAGGAACCAGCAACGACAACAGAACTCATGGAATCTACGTCTCTAAGGTGGCGATGAAGCAGCAGCTGCGGTGGTCGGGCAGGAAGCGTTCGGCCGGGTTGGATCAGGTGAAATGGGTCAGCACGCCGGCGATGGTGGCGGTCATCAAGGTGGCGATGGTGCCGCCCAGGACCGCACGCAGGCCGAACTTGGCCAGGTCCTGGCGACGGTCCGGGGCCAGCCCGCCGATACCGCCGATCTGGATGGCGATCGAGCTGAAGTTGGCGAAGCCGCACAGGGCGTAGGTGGCGATCAGGCGGCCTTCCTCACTGAGGGTGACGCCGGCAACATTGCCCTTGATGATCTCCGACAGGTCCATGTAGGCGACAAATTCGTTGATCACGACCTTCTGGCCAATCAGCGAGCCGACCGTGGTGGCGTCAGCCCACGGGGTGCCGATCACCCAGGCAATCGGGGCCAGCACATAGCCGAAGATGGTCGCCAGGTTGGTCGGCTTGCCGATGGCGGCTGCCAGGCCGGTCACGTCGCCGATCCAGGTCAGCGGCGCATTGAGCAGGGCGATCAGGGCGATGAAGGCCAGCAGCATGGCGCCGATGTTCAGTGCAAGGCGCAGGCCGTCGCCGGCACCGGCGGCGGCGGCGTCGATGATGTTGGAGGAGGTCTTTTCCACTTCCATCTTGACTGTGCCACGGGTCAGCGGGGTGCCGGTTTCGGGCACCAGCAGCTTGGAAATCACCAGGGTGGCCGGTGCGGCCATGATCGATGCGGCCAGCAGGTGCTTGGCGTAGAAGGCCTGGGCCACCGGGTCGCCACCGCCGAGCATGCCCACATAGGCGGCCAGCACGCCGCCGGCGATGTGCGCCATGCCGCCGATCATCATGGTGATCAGCTCGGACTGGGTCATCTTGGAGATGTAGGGGCGCACGGTCAGCGGCGCCTCGGTCTGGCCGATGAAGACGCTGGCGCAGACGCTGGTGGTTTCGGCACCAGACACACGCATCACCTTGGTGATGGCCGCCGCCATGACCCGCACGATGGCCTGCATCACCCCCAGGTGGTACATCACGCCCATCAGCGCCGAGAAGAAGATGATGGTCGGCAGTACCTGGAAGGCGAAGATGAAGCCGTACTTGGGCACATCCATCAGGCTGCCGAAAATGAAGTTGGAGCCTTCATTGACGAAGCTCAGGATCTTGACGAAGCCCTTGCCCAGCCAGTCGAACACGTCGCGGCCGCCCGGAACCAGCAGCACCAGCGCGGCAAACGCGATCTGCAACGTAATACCGGTAGCAACCAGCTTCCAGTCAATGGCTTTCTTGTTGTTGGAGAACAGCCAGGTGATGCCCAAAAGCACCGCCAGGCCGAACAGGCCGAAGCCGATTCTGCCCAAACCTTCGAACATGAGTAATCCCCGGGCGTGCCCGCAAAAGACGCAAGCCTAGAGCAGCGGCTGATGCCGGGCAAGAATATCCATGGCATGAGGCCGAATTTGCCGCGATTGCGCCGGTATCGGCAAGGTCCGGGGGGCAGGCCGGCGCGCCGCCAGGGTTACACTGGGGGCCTGGCTGCGCGACTGCCGCGCAGCGTCCAATTGTTGGAGCCAGCCATGCAATACCGTCGTCTCGGGTCCTCCGGCCTGCAGCTGTCCGCCTTGTCCTTTGGTGCCTGGGTGACCTTTGGCAGCCAGATCGGGCGCGACGAGTCGCGCAACCTGATTGCCGCGGCCTGGGACAACGGGGTCAACTTCTTCGACAACGCCGAGGGCTATGCCAAGGGCCGCGCTGAACAGGTGATGGGCGATGTGATCGCCGACCTGCGCCTGCCGCGTGACGGCTATTGCGTATCGTCCAAGGTGTTTTTCGGCTCGGCCGAGGAGCCGGCGCCGACCCAGCGCGGCTTGTCGCGCAAGCATGTCACCGATGCCTGCCACGCCGCGCTCAAGCGCCTGCGGGTGGACTATCTGGACCTTTATTACTGCCACCGTCCCGATGCCGAGACCCCGATCGGCGAAACCGTGCTCGCCATGGACGCGCTGATCCGCCAGGGCAAGGTGTTGTATTGGGGCACCTCGGAGTGGTCGGGGGCGCAGATTGCCGAGGCGGTGGCCTTTGCTCGCGCCAACCATCTGTATGCGCCCAGCATGGAGCAGCCGCAGTACAACCTGCTGCACCGCAAGCGCGTGGAGCAGGAGTACGCCGGGCTGTATGCCGACGCGGGGCTGGGTACCACCATCTGGTCGCCGCTGGCCTCGGGCCTGCTGACCGGCAAGTACAACGATGGCATCGCCGCCGATTCGCGCCTGGGCCAACCGTCGCTGGAGTGGCTGCAGGGTGCGGTGCTGGGCGAGCCGGCCGATGATCGCCTGGGCAAGGCGCGGCGCTTTACCGCCCTGGCCGCCGAGCTGGGCGAGTCTCCGGCGCAGCTGGCCATTGCCTGGTGCCTGCGCAACCCGCAGGTGTCCAGCGTGATCCTGGGCGCCAGCCGGGTATCGCAGCTGGAAGAGAACCTGCGCGCGCTGGATGTGCTGGCGCGGGTGGAAGAGGGCGCCTGGCAGAAGATCGAGGCCATTTTCGCCTGATCGCGCTGTGGTAGTGCCGAGCCATGCTCGGCAATGCCTTGCCAGCGGGGTTTCAAGCCCGGGGCATATGTGGGGGTAAATCGCGCGGCCATTGATCAGGCAGATTGCGGGCCGGGTGGTGGTTGCAGTGCTACCAGCGTCGTGGCTTGCGCCGCTCCCACCGTGTTGATGATGGGCCGGCAAGGCCTTGCCGAGCATGGCTCGGCACTACCTGGCCCTCCCTTGCGCCGCAGGCGTAGGGCAGGGGGCTTTGGGGGATTGGTTTTTGGGCCTTCCCGCCTGGCAGGCTTGAAGATTTAAGCCGCTCTTGCCTCAGTTATTGAAAATAGTTCTTGCATCGCTATTGAGAATCATTATCATCAACTCCGTCCCCAGTACGGAATCACGATGATGTCCGCTCAGCCCATCCTGCTTCGCCCGCGTACCCTCCACCTGCCGCAGCGTCCGGTCCAGTTGATGTCGGCCGACGGTGCAATCGACAGCAGTGCCCTGCTCAAGGGCCAGCGCGAAATCCTGATCCAGCACGGCGACAAGGTGTACCGCCTGCGCCATACCAGCAACGACAAGCTGATCCTGACCAAGTAATACCGGCCGCGTTCGCCCGCCAGCCGCCATCGCGCGGCAAGCCTGAATCGCACAGCTCTCTCCCCCCTTGGCCGCGGCCGGCCTGTTCGCAGACCGGCCGTCCCGCCAGGGGTTTTGTTTACCTACCGATTCCAGGTTCACATGATCCGTCCAACTGCCTTGAGCGCTGCCCTGTGGGTGGTGCTTTCCCCCGCGCATGCCGAAAGCTCGGCCGCGCCCGATGTCCATGATTTCGACCGTGTGCAGGTCACCGCAACCCGTACCGAGCGTGCGGTCAGCGATGTGGCGGCCACCGTGGATGTGATTGACCGCGAGCAGCTGGACAAGCAGTTGGCCAACGACATTGCCGACCTGGTGCGCTATGAGCCGGGCGTATCGGTTACCCGCGGCGCCACCCGTTTCGGCCTGGAAGCCAACCGCGTGCTGATCCAGACCGACGGCATTGCCATGCCCAAGAGCTTCGACATCGGCAGCTTCGCCAACAGCAACCGCAATTTCACCGATCTGGAAACGCTCAAGCGGGTGGAGATCGTGCGCGGGCCGGCCAGTTCGTTGTATGGATCCGATGCGCTGGGTGGGGTGGTGGCCTTCGTCACCAAGGACCCGGCGGATTACCTGAAGGACGGCAAGGACAGTTACGTCGGGCTGAAGTTCGGCTATGACGGTGATTGGAAGGGCCTGCTTGGCAGCGTGACCACTGCCTTCGGCAGCGAGCGCTGGAGCGGCATGGTCAATGTCAATCACCGCCAGGGCCAGGAAACCGCCAGCAAGGGCGATGTGCACAGCCAGGACTACACCCGCACCGCCGCCAATCCGCAGCAGCGCGACGGCCGCAGCGTACTGTCCAAACTGGTTTACGCGCCCGACGATACCCAGCGCTTTCGTCTGACCGTGGAAGGCAACGAGGACATCACCGATACCGATGTCTATTCATCGGTCAACGCCAATCATCCGGTCGCGGCCTCGCGCACCACCACCAGCATGCGCGCACACGACAAGCAGACCCGGGCGCGGCTCTCGTTCGGCCATGAAATGGATGCACTGCAATCGGCATTCGCCGACAGTCTTACCTGGCAGGTCTACCGGCAGGACAGCGAGACCACCCAGGTCACCGACGAAGGCCGGGTCAACGGCAGCCGTCGCCACCGTGAGTTCAACTTCGACCAGCGCGTGTACGGCGCACAGGCGCAGTTCAACAAAGCGGTGCAGACCGGTACGCTCGAGCATGCGCTGACCTGGGGCTTTGATGGTGCCTGGACCGAGATCCGGCAGAAGAGGGATGGTTTCCAGGTGCTGGCCAATGGCACGGTGAGCAGCAATATCTCGCCGGACAGTTTCCCGGTACGTGATTTCCCCATCAGCAAGACCACCGAGCTGGGCCTGTACGTGCAGGATGAGATGCGCCTTGCCGGTGGGCGACTGTCGCTGGTGCCTGGCCTGCGCGTGGACCATTACCGGCTGAAGCCGGAGCTGGACACGATCTTCAGCGAGGACAACCCGGGCATGGCAGTGGCCGCGTTGAACAAGACCAGCGTGTCACCGAAGTTGGGCATGGTGTTGCGACTGGACGAACAATGGTCGCTGTTTGCCGGCTACGCCCATGGCTTCCGCTCGCCACCGTACAACGACGTCAACCTGGGCTTCACCAACCTCGCCTTTGGTTATACCGCCATCCCCAATCCGGACCTGAAGCCGGAAACCAGCAATGGGCTTGAACTGGGCATCCGTTACATCAGCCCGGCTGCCTACCTGAGCCTGAGCGGCTATTGGAACGACTACCGCGATTTCATCGAATCGCAGCGCTATGTCGGGCGCAATGCGCAGGGCCTGATGGTGTTCCAGTCGCAGAACATCGCCGATGCGCGCATCTATGGCAGCGAGCTCAAGGCCGGTGTGGATTTCGGTGAACTCGCGCAGGCATTGGACGGTTGGGGCTTGCGCGGTGCCGTGGCCTGGTCGCACGGGCAGAACCGCACCGAGGATGTGCCGCTGGATTCGGTGGATCCTCTGCGTGCCACAGTCGGGCTGCTGTATGACCGCGAGCAGTGGGGCGTGGAACTGGCAGGCACGTTTGCCCGCCGCAAGGATCGCGTGGCGTCGGCCGATGTCTATCGACCCGCGGGCTATGGCGTGCTCGACCTGATGGCGCATTGGGAGTTCACCCCCGGCTCGCGGTTCAACCTTGGCGTGTTCAACCTCACCGACCGCAACTACATCGAGTGGTCCGGCATCACCTCCACGCTGGCTGCCGGCAGCAGCGTCGTCGATCGTTTCAGCAGCCCCGGGCGCACGGTATCGGCCAGCGTCTCGGTGTCCTGGTAAGCAAACGGTTCCTCCAGGAACCCGGCGATGGATCGCCAAACGGCCAGGGATGGCCTTCCTTCAACTCCATTAGGAACGCCCATGAAGCTGTCTTCCGCCAGCCTGCCGCTGCTGCTTGTCATCAGCACCGCCGCCAGCGCCGCCCCTGCCGACATCACCCGCGACCACGACAGCATCCTCAGTATGCAGGGTGAATACACGGTCGATTTCGCCTTCGACGAAACCGTGCTGCTAAAGCCCGGCTATGAGCGTGCGCCGGCCATGCGCAGTGGCGGCGATGAAGTGGTGATCGTGGTCGAGGACAGCCCGCGTCGGGTGGTGCTGCAGCACCTGCTGGTGGACAGCAAGAGTGGTCACGTCACCAAGCATTGGCGCCAGGATTGGGTCTACGAGGCGGCCCATCGCTTCGAGTTCAGCGCTGACCAGACCTGGACGGTGCGTCCGATTCCCGCCGCACTCAACCAGGGGGCGTGGACGCAATGCGTCTATGAGGTCAGCGATGCGCCACGCTACTGCGGCACCGGCCGGTGGAGCTATGACAACAATGTACCTACCTGGACCAGTGACCTGAGCTGGCGGCCGCTGCCGCGCCGTGAATACACCAAGCGCAGCGATTACAACGCGCTGGCGGTGGTCAACCAGCACACGCTCACCCCCAATGGCTGGACCCACGAGCAGTTCAACACCAAGGTGCAGCGCAATGCCGACGGCAGCCAGGTGGAGATCGCACGCGAGTTTGGCTTCAACGACTACATCAAGACCACCGAGGTCGACTTCGGCCCGGCCCGTACATACTGGGCAGCCACTGCGCCGTTCTGGGCGCAGGTGCGGCAGCGCTGGGAGGCTTATCTGGGCAAGGCACCGGGCGTGCACCTGAAGACCAAGCTGGACGGCATGGCAATGATCATTCCCCTGTTCGAACAGGCGCAGGCCATCCAGGACGGTGCCGCGCTGGACCCCGGCAAGATCGACGCGGTGTTCGCACAATACGTCGAAGCCGCGCAGTGACCGGGCCCCGCGTTTGCCCATGTCAGGTGCAGAAGCCCCGGCAGGCGCGACACAAGCAGCGAAACACGCGGTGCCGGCAGGGCTGAAGGGCCGTCAGCTTCCCCACCCCTTTCCTGCGGCTGCGGCGCAGGAAAGGGGCTGATCGCGGCGCAGGGCCAAGCTCACTCCTTGAACATCAGCAGCGCCGCCAGCAGGATCAGCGCAAACGCAGCCCAGTGATTCCATTTCAGCGGTTGCCCCAGATACGTGGCGGAAAACACCGCGAACACGACTAGGGTGATGACCTCCTGCATGCCCTTCAGCTGCGGCGCCGAGTACACCGCGCTGCCCAGCCGGTTGCCCGGTACCTGCAGGCAATACTCGAATAAGGCGATGCCCCAGCTGACCAGGATCACCGTCAGCAAGGGCGCGGACTTGTATTTCAGGTGCCCATACCAGGCCACGGTCATGAAGACGTTGCTGGCGACCAGCAGGAGCACGGGGTACAGGTAGGCGGTGAAGGGCGCGCTGGGCATGTGCAGATTCTTCGGAGCGGGTCGATAGGATAGGCGGGCAGGGTGGTCCCGCTGGGATGTCGCAGTCGATGGTTTCATTCAAAACCATTCCCGTTCCAATCTCTTCACATGATTTCTACTCCGTGTGCGGCATCTTTCACAAAGCTGAAGACTAGGAGGCTCCATGCGACAGACAAAGGAATCGGCAGGGCTCGTGTTGGTTGTCGAAGACAACCGCAACATCTCCGAGATGATTGGCGAGTACCTGGAAGGCAAGGGGTTCGAGGTGGATTACGCGGTCGATGGCCTGGACGGCTACCGGCTGGCCGCCGAGAACAGCTACGACGTGGTGGTGCTGGACTTGATGCTGCCGCGCCTGGATGGCATCGAGGTCTGCCGTCGGCTGCGCAACGAGGCGCGCAAGTCCACCCCGGTGCTGATGCTCACCGCCCGCGACACGCTGGATGACAAGCTCACCGGCCTGGGCTATGGCGCGGATGACTACCTGACCAAGCCCTTCGCCATCCAGGAACTGGAAGCCCGTCTGCGCGCCCTGATCCGCCGTGAACGCCGCCAGGTCGGGGCCGAGGTGCTGAAGGTGGCGGACCTGGTGCTGGACCCGGTGAGCATGCGCGCGACCCGTGCCGGCAACGAGTTGCAGCTCTCGCCGATCGGCCTGCGGCTGTTGACCATCCTGATGCGCGAGTCGCCGCGGGTGGTTACCCGGCAGGAGATCGAGCGTGAGATCTGGGGCAATGGCCTGCCGGACTCGGACACCTTGCGCAGCCATCTGTACAACCTGCGCAAGATCATCGACAAGCCGTTCGACCGCCCTCTGCTGCACACCGTGCAGAGCGCCGGCTATCGCATTGCCGATATCGGCCAGCCCATGGGCTGATGCGGCAGGCAGGCGTGATGGGTTCAGGGAGGCATCGCTGCATGTCAGCTGCAGCGGCCTTTCCTTGCTGTACCCCCGCATACAGCCGGCTTGAATCCCTATAATTGCGCCAGCTTCGGGGGGGAGCGGAATGCCATACGGGTTGCCGCGCAAATTGAGAAGGGCGTTCATCGTGCAGGCGCTGCTGGCGAGCCTGGCGGTGTTGGTGGGCGGCTATCTGGTTGCGCTGGTGATCAAGCATGGCCTGGTGCAGGAGGTGCTGCGCGAGGAAGCCGCGCACTTCTGGAGCGCCCACGCCCGCGACCCCCGGCACCCTGCTCCGGACACCCTCAACCTGCAGGGCTATCTGCAAGCGGCCGGGGCTGCGCAGAACACGTTGCCACCGGCACTTCAGCCGCTGCAGCCCGGGTTCCATGAGCTCAAGGACGCGGGCCTGCTGGTCCTGGTGGATGAGCGCAAGGAAGGGCGGTTGTACCTGGTGTTCCAGCGTGCGCAGGCCCAGCGTGCTGCGTTCTGGTTCGGGGTGGTGCCGGTGCTGCTGGTGCTGCTGGCGATTTACGGGGCCAGTTGGATTACTTATCGGGCCTCGTGGCGGCTGGTGTCGCCGGTGGACTGGCTGGCCCGGCGGGTGGCGCAATGGGACCCGAGACACCCGGATGTCCACGAACTCTCACCCGAGCGCCTGCCGGCCGATGTACAGGGGGAAAGCCGGCAGCTGGCGCTGGCCCTGCATGCGATGGCTGGCAAGGTCAGCGAACACGTCGCCCGCGAGCGCAATTTCACCCGTGACGCCAGCCATGAGCTGCGCACCCCGCTGACCGTGATCCGCATGGCCAGCGACATCGGTCTGGCCGATCCGGACCTGACACCACGCCAGCAGCGCAGCCTGCAGCGCATCCAGCGTGCCGGGCGTGACATGGAGGCGGTGATTGATGCGTTCCTGCTGCTGGCCCGTGAAGTGGACGTGGAGCCGCAGTCGGAGTTGTTCGATGTCGGCGAGCTGGTGCGCTACGAGGCAGCCAATGCCGCCGAGCTGCTGAAGGACAAGCCGGTGCGGATGACGATCTCGATCGACGGCGCGCACCCGCTGGTGGCGCCGCCGCGGGTCATGCACGTGGTGGTGGCCAACCTGCTGCGAAACGCCTGCCAGTACACCGACGCCGGCCAGGTGGAAGTAACGGTGGCAGACGGCAAGGTGGTGGTCCGCGACACCGGCATCGGCATGAGCGCCGAGGCGCTGGGGCATATCTATGAGCCGTTCTACCGTGCCGACCGCAACCAGAGCTACGGCGTTGGGCTGGGCCTGCCCATCGTGCGCCGCCTGTGTGAGCGCTGCGGCTGGCGCATCCAGCTGGAAAGCGCCGAGGGGCAGGGCACCACCGCCACCCTGCACTACGGCTGAGCCGGTCTGGCAGCCCTGGGTCCGGTGGGTTGACGGCAGATGTGGCAAAATTACCGATTGCTTATCCAGCCGCTGGTATCTGTCAGATGACGGTTTCCTCGTTTTCCCTCTCATCGCTTCGCCGTGACACGGTGATCGGCATGGTGTGCCGTGGCTGACCAGATGGGGCATATGCCGCGCGGGCCCGGGCGCATCTTCAAGGCGGCCAAGTGGTCCTGGCAGGGTTTGAAGGCGGCGTGGCTGCACGAATCCTCGTTCAGGCTGGAGGTCTGCCTGTTCGTGGTGCTGGCCCCGCTGGCACTGTGGCTGGGGCAGACCCCGGTTGAACAGATATTGCTGATCGGCTCGATGCTGCTGGTCCTGGCCATGGAGCTGGCCAATTCCGCCATCGAGGCGGTGATTGAGCGCTATGGCCCGGAATACCACGTGCTGGCCGGGCGCGCCAAGGACATGGGCTCGGCCGCGGTGTTCGTGCTGATGATGAATGTGCTGCTGTGCTGGGGCCTGATCCTGGTGCCGCGTTTGCTCTGATTTCAAACCGACGCCGGGTGGCGTCGGTGATCTGGTTTTACTGAAGGATTTTTCGCATGTCTTTAGAGTTTCTGGCTGACCCGAACGTATGGGTAACCCTGTTCATGCTTAGTGCACTGGAAATCGTGCTTGGCATCGACAATCTGGTTTTCATCTCCATTGCCGTCGGGCGCCTGCCCGAGCACAAGCGCCCGACGGCGCGACGTGTCGGCATCGCGGTGGCCTGCATCACCCGCATCATGCTGCTGGTTTCGCTGGCCTACCTGGCGCACATGGAAAACAACCTGTTCAGCGTGGCTGGCATGGGGATATCGATCCGTGACCTGGTGTTGATCGTGGGTGGCCTGTTCCTGCTCTACAAGGGCATCAAGGAAATCCGCGAGCTGGTCAGCGGCGGCGAAGACGCCGACCCCACCACCACCAAGGCCTCGGCCACCTTCGGCATGGTTATCGCCCAGATCGCGATCATCGACATCGTGTTCTCGTTGGACTCGGTGATCACCGCCGTTGGTATTGCCGACCACATCCCGGTGATGGTCTGTGCGGTGCTGCTGGCAGTGGCGGTGATGTTGCTGGCGGCCAACCCGCTGGGCCGTTTCATCGACGCCAACCCGACCGTCAAGCTGCTGGCCCTGGCCTTCATCCTGATGGTGGGTGCGGTGCTGGTGCTGGATGGCCTGGACGTGCACGTACCCAAGCCCTACATCTACGCGGCGATGGGCTTCTCGGTGCTGGTGGAGTGGCTGAACCTGCTGATGCGCCGCAATGCCAAGGCCCACCACGTGCCGGGTTCGGACAACTGGTAAGTGTTTGCAGGCCGGCATTGCTGGCCGGCAACAGGACCCCAAGGGCCGGCTCTGCCGGCCCTTGGTCTTTTGTAGGAGATCATGTAGCCCGGGTAAGCGCAGCGCGCCCAGGGGCGGATCCCATGGTCCTTCCTGGCTCGCGCCGACCGCCCCGGGTGCGCTGCGCTTACCCGGGCTACGCGGTGCTCCGGCCCGACCCGACCCGATCCGGCCGGTGCTCACGCCCGGAGGATCTTTGCAGACCTTGAACAGGCGACGTGGCATGCTCGGCACTCCAGCCTCACAGGGTCCGACCCATGCGCCAGTACCTTCGCCTGATGTTGCTCGTCATCGCGGTGATTTCCATTTCCGGTTGCGGCTACAACGCCATCCAGCAGAAGGACGAGGCGGTAAAGGCCGGCTGGTCCGAGGTACTCAACCAGTACAAGCGCCGCGCCGACCTGATCCCCAACCTGGTCAATACCGTGCAGGGCTATGCCCAGCAGGAGCGCCAGGTGCTGACCGAGGTCACCAATGCCCGTGCCAAGGTGGGGCAGATCCAGGTCAACGCCGACGATGCCGATTCGCTCAAGCAGTTCCAGCAGGCCCAGGGCGAACTGGGCAGCGCGCTGTCGCGGTTGCTGGTGGTCAGCGAGAACTACCCCACGCTGAAATCCGACCAGAACTTCCGTGACCTGCAGGCGCAGCTGGAAGGCACCGAGAACCGCATCACCGTGGCCCGCGGCCGCTATATCCAGCTGGTGCAGGACTACAACACCTATATCCGTTCGTTCCCACAGGTGATCACCGCCAAGATGTTCGGCTATGCGGCCAAGCCCAATTTCACCGTGGACAACGAGGCGCAGATCGCACAGCCGCCGGCGGTGAACTTCGGTACCCAGCCGGCAACCCCGCAGCAGACCCCGCCGCAGCCTGCCCCGGCACAGTGAGCCGGGCGGGATGAGCGCGTTGCTGCAGCGGCTGGGCCTGTTGCTTTGCCTGCTCGGCCTGGGCTGGGCAGGACCGCTGCTGGCCCAGCAACTGGCGCCGATTCCGCCGCTGGATTCGCCGGTGGTCGATACCACCGGCACCCTGGATGCGGCGCAGAAGCAGGCCCTGGAACAGCAGGCGCTGGCCCTGCAGCAGCGCAAGGGCGCGCAGTTGCAGGTGCTGGTGGTGCCGACCACCCAGCCGGAGGACATCGCCCAGTACAGCACGCGGGTATTCGACCAGTGGGCGATTGGGCGCAAGGGCGTGGATGACGGTGTGTTGCTGCTGGTGGTCAAGGACGACCGGCGGGTACGGATCGAGCCGGGTTATGGGCTGGAAGGTGCCATTCCCGATGCCATCGCCAACCGGGTGATCCAGGAATACCTGGTGCCGCATTTCCGCCAGGGCGACTATGCCGGTGGCATCACGGCGGCCAGTGCGATGCTGGTCAAGGTCATCGATGGCGAAGCGTTGCCGGCGCCGGTCAGCAGCAATCGCGCCAATGGCAGCGGTGGCAGCGGCGACTCGATTTTCTTCTTTGCCATCCTGATCGGCGCCTTTGCATCCACTTTCATGCGCATGCTGCTGTCCAAGCTACCGCGCCCGGTCCGTGGTTTGGCGGCCGGGCTGATTGCCGGTGCCGCCGGTTGGCTGCTGTTGTCGGTGCTCGGCGGCGGTATCGCTGCATTGGTGGCCTTTTTCCTGTCCTTGGGCAAAGCCTCCCCGGGTGGCTTTGCGCGTGGCGGCGGCTGGGGCGGCGGCGGCTTTGGCGGTGGGGGCTTTGGAGGCGGCGGCTTCGGCGGCGGTGGTGGTGGCTGGGGCGGTGGCGGCGGACGGTCAGGAGGCGGTGGCGCCTCGGGGAGTTGGTGATGCGGTGGTTGCGCCATCTGTTCGCGCCTGCGGCGCAGGCCGCATTCCCGCCGGCCAGTCTGGATCGGATCGCCCAGGCCATTGCTGACGGTGAAAAGCGACACAGTGGGCAGGTGATGTTCGCGGTCGAGTCGGACCTGTCACTGGCCCTGCTGTGGCAGGGCGTCAACGCCCGCCAACGCGCTGAACATGCCTTCGCCGTGCTGCGCACCTGGGACACGCAGGCCAACAACGGGGTACTGCTTTACCTGTTGCTGGCCGACCATGCCATCGAGATCGTCGCCGATCGCGGGCTTCGCGCCCAGGTGGACGAGGCGCAATGGCAGCGGGTCTGTGAGCACCTGCGCCAGCAGCTGAACGAAAGCGGCGGCGAAGCGGCTGTGCTGGCCGCCGTGGACGAGGTATCCGACCTGCTGGCGGCACGGTTTCCGCCTGACGCGGCGGGCCGCAGCGGCAATGAACTGCCGGACCGGCCGCAGCTGCTGGGCTGAACCGGCTTGTAGGGCGCGGACCCTGCCCCGAGAATAGGAGTTCGTTCGTTTGGCAGTATCTACATGATCTATCTCCACGACATCGACCCCATCGCCTTCTCGCTGGGGCCGATCAAGGTGCACTGGTACGGCATCATGTACCTGCTGGGGTTTGCCGCCGCCTGGTGGCTGGGCCGTAGCCGCATCCTCGCCGGGCGCCTGCCGGGCGTGGGCATGAACGGGTTCTCCGACCTGTTGTTCTACGCCATGCTCGGCGTGGTGCTGGGTGGGCGCATCGGCTACATGCTGTTCTATGCCACCGCGGAGTTCCTGCACAACCCGCTGATTCTGCTGCGGGTGTGGGAAGGCGGCATGAGCTTCCACGGCGGCCTGCTGGGTGTGCTGATTGCCGGGTGGTGGTGGACCCGCAAGCACAAGCTGCATTTCTTCGACACCATCGATTTTGTCGCGCCGTTGGTGCCGCTGGGCCTGGGCCTGGGGCGGCTGGGCAATTTCATCGGTGGCGAGCTGTTCGGCAAGTTCACCAATGCCGGGTGGGGTGTGATTTTTCCGCATGCGCCGTTGAAGGACATTCCTGCGGGCCTGCCCAGCATGCAGCAGCTGCTGTCGGCTACGCAGATCCAGCAGGACTACGCCGCCGGCCTGCTCAATCAATACGCCCGCCATCCCTCGCAGCTGTACGAAGCGCTGCTTGAGGGCCTGGTGATGTTCCTGGTGTTGTGGTTTTACTCCATGAAGCCACGTCCGCGTTACGCGGTGTCGGGCCTGTTCGCACTGATGTACGGCAGCTTCCGTTTCCTGGTCGAGTTCGTGCGCATGCCCGACAACGGCGTGTATGTGGCGTTCGATTGGTTGACCCGCGGCCAGATCCTCAGCCTGCCCTTGATCGTGTTGGGCCTGGGATTGCTGGCCATGTCGCGGCGCGCGCCGGTGTTGCAGCCGGTACTCCCATTGGAAGAGAAGGCATGAAGCAATATCTGGATCTGCTGCAGCATGTACTGGAAAACGGCACCGAGAAGTCCGACCGCACCGGTACCGGGACGCGCAGCGTGTTTGGCTGGCAGATGCGCTTCGACCTGAGCCAGGGCTTCCCGCTGGTGACCACCAAGAAGCTGCACCTGCGCTCGATCATCCATGAGCTGCTGTGGTTCCTGAAAGGCGAGACCAATATCGCCTACCTCAAGGACAACAAGGTCAGCATCTGGGACGAGTGGGCCGATGCCAATGGCGACCTCGGCCCGGTCTACGGCAAGCAGTGGCGCAGCTGGGCCACTGCCGATGGCCGCGAGATCGACCAGATGCAATGGCTGGTGGACGAGATCAAGCGCAACCCGGATTCGCGCCGGTTGGTGGTCAGCGCTTGGAACGTGGGCGAGCTGTCGCAGATGGCGCTGATGCCCTGCCACAATCTGTTCCAGTTCTACGTGGTCGACGGCAAGCTCAGCTGCCAGCTCTACCAGCGCAGTGGCGATATCTTCCTCGGCGTACCGTTCAATATCGCCAGCTATGCCTTGCTGACGCATATGGTGGCGCAGGCGACGGGGCTGGGCGTAGGTGATTTCGTGCACACCTTGGGCGATGCGCATATCTATTCCAACCACTACGCGCAGGCCCGCGAGCAGCTCTCGCGCGAACCACGCGCGCTGCCCACGCTGTGGTTGAACCCGGACGTGACCGACCTGTTCGGCTTCCAGTTCGATGACATCCGCATCGATGGCTACGATCCGCATCCGGCGATCAAGGCACCGGTGGCGGTATGAGTGCGGGACCGGGATTGGAAATTGGGGATGAGCGGGATTCGCAGGGGCAGAATGCAGGAGCGCTTGCATCCCGAATCCCGAATCCCCAACCCCGTCTATCACTGATCGCCGCGCTGGATCGCAATCGTGGCATCGGCCATGACAATGCGATGCCGTGGCATCTGCCGGATGATTTCAAACACTTCAAGGCGCTGACGCTGGGCAAGCCGATCCTGATGGGGCGCAAGACCGCGCAGTCATTGGGGCGCGCGCTGCCGGGGCGGACCAATCTGGTGCTGACGCGCAGCGGCCAGGTGCCATTTGCCGGCATGCGTGCGGTGGCGTCGCTGGATGAGGCGCGGGCGATTGCGGCGGGCGAGGGCGCCGACGAGTTGTGCGTGATTGGTGGCGGTGAGATCTATCGGTTGTTGCTGGATCAGGCCACCGACCTGCACCTGACCTGGGTCGATACCGAGGTGGCTGCGGATACGCATTTTCCGGAAGTGGATCCGGCGGTGTGGCGGGAAGTGGAGAGCCAGGAACACGCCGCGGATGAGCGGCATGCGTTTGCGTTCCGGTTCGTGCATTACGTGCGGTGCTGAGTTGTTTTGAGGTCAACAGCTAAAGGCTACGAAGCTACCCCTCCCCAACCCTCCCCTTGGCTATGCCAAAGGGAGGGGGTAACAGCCTTGGCTGCGCGAAATGGTGCAGCCGGCGAGATCAGCTCCCTCCCTTTGGCGCAGCCAAGGGGAGGGTTGGGGAGGGGTAGCTCTTTGCTCTTTGCACAAGGCTTCCAGAGCCTCGCAAGAGAGCCCATCACCCCGGCATCCGGTAATGCCCAATGATCGTGTGCCGGAAAAGCAGATCCTGCTCCTGCGTGCCCTGTGCGATGTTGTGCAGCACCAGCGGGGTGCCATCATCCAGCCGCCGGTCAGAAACGATGCCTACGTGCAGCAGGCCGTTGCCATTGAGCTTCCATGCCACGATGTCACCGGCGGCGTAGTCATCGGCGAGGGTAGTTATCGGTAGCTCCCAGCCCTGGCGCTGGAACCAGCGCATCTGGTTGGGCACGCGGCGGTGGTCGATGTTCCGATCCGGTCGCGACAGTCCCCATAGCGACGGATAGGCGGAGAAATCCCCGCGCATGTCCTCGTTGATGCGCTGCTGCAGGTCAACACCTTGCGTGCGCAGGGCGCGGATCACCACATCGGTGCAGACGCCGCGATCCAGTGGCGGATCGCCACCGGGATAGCCGAGGGAAAAATAGGCCGGATCGTAGCGGGTGGTGACACCGATCTGCGCCCGTGCAGCTGCCACCAGCGGGGGCGAAGTTGCAGCAGGCGTGGATTCGGTTGCTGCCTGCGACGGCGGGCTGGTCTGCGTGTCATCCGTCTGCGGACGACAGCCGGCAAGCACTGCGATGACCATCAGCATCAACGCTGATGGCCAAGGCCTCATGCAGCCGGTCCGTTGTTGTCCGGCGTAGGCGTGCTGTTGCTGCCGTTGTTGTTGCCATTGCCGTTGCGCCCACGCGGACGATGGCGGCGCGGCCGGCGGCGCTGTTCACCGCTGCGCTCGGGGCGGGGCGCTTCGCTGCGCGTTTCGGATTTGGCCTCGGGCTTGGCTTCCGGCTTGGCTTCCACGCGCGGCTTGCGCGGCGGATGCTGGCCGGGCACCGCGGCCGGCACGTCACGCCCCGGCACCTGCACGACGCGCAGGTCTTCGCTGTCCAGCTGCAGTGCGGTGAGCTTGCCACCCCAGACCGCGCCGGTGTCGATGGCGTGCACGCCCTGGGTGATGGTCAGGCCCAACGCGGACCAGTGGCCACAGACCATCTTCAGTTCGCGTTCGACCCGCCCCGGCACTTCGAACCATGGGTACATGCCCTGCGGCTGGGTGCCCGGGGTGCCCTTGTCGTCCATGCCGATGCGCCCGCTGGGGGTGCAGTAACGCATGCGGGTGAAGATATTGATGATGGCGCGTGAACGGTCATAGCCGCTCAGGCCCGGCGACCATGCCGGCTTGTCGCCGTACATGTTGCGGAACAGCTTGCGGTAGCCGTTGCCGTGCAGCTGTTGCTCAACCTCGCGGGCGTGCTTTTCGGCCAGCGCAACGGTCCACTTCGGTGCCAGGCCGGCATGGAACATCATCCAGCCCAGCTCACGGTCCACGTGGGCCAGCTTCTGCAGGCGCAGCCAGTCCAGCAACACGTCGCGGTCCTCGGCCAGCACGATGCGCTGCAGGTCGGGGTTGACCTTGCGCTGCTCCTCCTCGCTGCGGGCACCGATGGCCAGCAGTGACAGGTCGTGGTTGCCGAGCACGATGACGCTGTGCTCGCGCAGCGAATGCACCAGCCGCAGGGTTTCCAGCGATTGCCCGCCACGGTTGACCAGATCGCCGGCAAACCACAGCTTGTCCGCCGCCGGGTCGAAGTTGATCTTCTCCAGCAGGCGCTGGGTGACGTCGTAGCAGCCCTGCAGGTCGCCGATTGCCCAGGTGGCCATCAGTGCAGCGTCCTGGGAATGGTGAGCACGAAGGGCGCGATGGGGGCGGCGAATTCGGTGCCGTCGTCGGCCAGCATGTCGTAATGACCCTGCATGGTGCCGTGCTCGGTGCCCAGCATCACCCCGGAGGTGTAGCGGAACTCCTCGCCGGGGCGCAGCCGCGGTTGCTCGCCGACCACGCCCTCACCATCGACGTGCTCGACCCGGCCTTCGCCGTCGGTGATGCGCCAGTGGCGGCTGATCAGGCGGGCCGGGACGGTGCCACGGTTGTGGATGCGGATCGTGTAGGCGAACGCAAAGCGGCCGTCTTCAGGGGCCGACTGGTCGTCGATGAACCGAGGCGAGACCTCGATCTCGATCGCGTAGTGGCGGTTGTCTTCCATGGGGGGAGTGTAAGCAAAAGCAGGTGATCGGTTTGCGTGGATGCAGCGCTTATTCGTGCGGCAGGTTGGCAAGCCTGATGAAATCGGCAACTTCCAGCTGCTCGGCGCGGGCATCGCTGCGCACGCCGGCGGCCTCGAACTGGGCCTGGTCGATAACCCCGTTGAGGGCGTTGCGCAGGGTTTTGCGGCGCTGGCCGAAGGCGGCGCGGACCACGTCGGCAAAGCGTTTGCGGTCGTTGATGCCGACCGTGGCCGGATCGCGCGGCAGCAGCCGGACCACGGCCGAATCCACCTTCGGTGGCGGCCGGAACGCGCCCGGCGGCACCACGAACAGCGACCTGACCTCGCAGAACGCCTGCAGCATCACGCTCAGGCGACCGTAGACCTTGCTGCCGGGGCCGGCCGCCATGCGGTCGACCACTTCCTTCTGCAGCATGAAGGTCATGTCCGAGATCGCCGCGGCATGGTCCAGCGCATGGAACAGGATGGGCGAGGAAATGTTGTAGGGCAGGTTGCCGACCAGGCGGATCTTGTCGCCTGCAGCCAGCTCGGTGAAATCGACCCGCAGCACGTCGCTGTGGACGATGGTCAGCTCGCCCAGCGGCGCGGCGGCCTCGGTCAAGGGCACGATCAGGTCGCGGTCGAACTCGATGACGGTCAGCTTGGGGTGGCGACGCAGCAGCGGGAAGGTGATCGCGCCCTGGCCCGGGCCGATCTCGACCAGACGGTCGCCGTCCTTCGGGTCGACCGCCATGACGATCTTCTCGACGTAATACTTGTCCGCCAGGAAGTGCTGGCCCAGCTGTTTCTTGGCCGGGGCAGTGAAGCCGCTGCGCGGGGAGTGATCTGAATTCATGCGGTGATTTTACGTTGTGCAGCCAGCCGGGCGCACAGCTCGGTGGCGGCGAACAGGCTGGAGGGATCGGCCACGCCCTTGCCGGCGAGGTCCAGGGCGGTGCCATGGTCGACCGCCACGCGCGGGTAGGGCAGGCCCAGGGTGATGTTGGTGGCCTGCTCGAAGCCGCTGTACTTGAGCACCGGCAGGCCCTGGTCGTGGTACATCGCCAGCACCGTGTCGAAACCGGTCAGCTTGGCCGGCAGGAAGGCGGTATCGGCCGGCAGCGGGCCGATCAGTTGCATGCCTTCGGCACGCAGCTGTTCCAGCAACGGGATGATCAGGTCCAGCTCCTCGCGGCCCAGGTGACCGTCTTCACCGGCATGCGGGTTCAGGCCGAGCACGGCGATGCGTGGTGCAGCCAGGCCGAAGTCGCGGCGCAGGGCGGCGTGGGTGGTACGGATGACCTTGCCCAGGCTGTCAGCGCTGATGGCATCGGCGACCTCGCGCAGCGGCAGGTGGGTGGTGGCCAGGGCCACACGCACGATGTCGTTGGCCAGCATCATCACCACTTCCACGCCGGCCTGTTGGGCCAGCAGCTCGGTGGTGCCGCTGTAGGCGATGCCGCCCTGGTTGATCACCGCCTTGTGCACCGGGCCGGTGACCACGCCGTCGAGGCTGCCGTCCAGGCAGGCCTGGCCGGCGCCGAGCAGGGCATCGATCACCGCGCGTGCATTGCGCGGGTCGGCCTGGCCGAACTGCGCGGGGGTGGCGTTGCGGACTTCACGCAGGCGCAGGTCGCCGGGGCGCTGGGCGTCGGCGTGTTCGGGCAGCCACTGCAATGGCAGGTTCAGCGCGCGGGCGGCGGCCTGCAGGGTATCCGGGTCCGCAAACGCCAACAGCCGGCAGTCACTGCGCGGCTGTTGGGCAAGGCGGATGCAAAGTTCCGGGCCGATCCCGGAGGGCTCGCCCGGGACCAGAGCGAGCTGGGGAATCATCGGTCAGGGCTTGGCAGGTTCTGCGGGCGTGGTTGCCGTATCGGCATTGCCCTCGGCACGGTCGCCGCTGCGGAAGCTGACATAGGCTTCGCCGCGCAGCTCCTGCAGGAAGCGGTTGTACTCGTCGTCCAGCTTGCGACGGCCGATCTGCTCACGGACCTGGGCGCGCTTGTTGTTGTCGCTGACGTCGGTCTGGCGGCTGCCTACGCGCTGCACGATATGCCAGCCGGCATCGGTGCGGAACGGGGTGCCCACGCCGTTGTCGGCCAGGCTTTCGACCTGCTTGCCGAAGTCCGGGCCAAACGCATCGGCCGGGAACCAGCCCAGGTCACCGCCCTGGCCACGGCTGTTGGCGTCGTCGGACGACTCCTTGGCCACGGTCTGGAAGTCGGCGCCGCCGGCGATGCGTGCACGCAGGGTGTCGATCTTGGCCTTGGCCGCCGCTTCGTCCACGTCGTCGGTGATGCGTACCAGGATGTGGCGGGCGTGGTATTCGGTGACCTTCTGGCCATCGCCGTCACCGGCACCGGCGTCACGTACTTCCACCAGCTTGAGCAACTGGAAGCCGCTCGGGCCACGGATCGGGCCGAGCACATCGCCTGCCTTCATGGCCTTGATCTGGTTGGAGAACGCGTTGGGAATTTCGTCGGCGCTGCGCCAGCCCAGGTCACCACCTTCCAGTGCGTTCGGGCTGTCCGAATAACGGACGGCGGCAGCGGCGAAGTCCAGCTCGCCCTTGTCCAGCAAGCCCTTGACGCCATCCACCTTGCTCTGGCCGGTGGCGATCTGCTCGGCGCTTGCGCCATCGGGCAGTGCAATCAGGATGTGCGCCAGGTGGTACTGGGCGCCGCCACTGCTCTGCTGGGCCAGGGCGGCGTCAACCTCGCCTTCGCTGACGCTGATGCGGCTCTGCGCAAAGCTCTGGCGCAGGCGCTGGGTGATGATTTCCTCGCGCACCGAGTTGCGGAAGTCGGAGAAACCAATGCCGTCCTGGGCCAGGCGCTGGCGCAGGCCATCGACATTGGTGCCGTTCTGCTGGGCAATGCTGCCGATGGCGTGGTTGAGTTCTTCATCGCTGACGCGGATACCGCTGCCGTCGGCGCGGGCGACCTGCAGCTTGACCAGCACCAGGCGCTCGAGCACCTGGCGCTCCAGCACGGACTGCGGCGGCAGCTGGCCTTCACGGCCGGCGTACTGGGCCTTGATGTTGTTGACCGCGCGCTCCAGCTCGCTCTGCAGGATCACGTCCTCATCGACGATGGCGGCGATGCGGTCCAACGGCTGGCTCTGCTGGGCAAAGGCCGGGGTGGCAGCAGCGGAAAACGCCAGCAGGGTGGCGAGGACAGCGGGAAGGGTCTTGGTCATGGAATCAGGTTGGGATCGTAGTCGTCTTCGTTCGCCTCGATATTGCTCGGGGGAACGAGGTACAGGTCGTCGCGGTTGTAGCCGAGAATAGCACGGCGCAAGGTGCGGTCCGTGTCCTGGCCGAAGGAGCTCAGGCCCTTGAGCTCGAACTCGACCTGGAAGGAGTTGTTCAGGTCGCCGTCGCGGTTGCGCACGTAGCGGCGGGCCAGTGCACGCACGGTCAGGCAGCAGCTGTCCCACTGCACACCACCAATGATTTCCAGTGGTTTGTGGTCCATGATCGAGTAGTAGTAGCGGCCCACCACACTCCAGCGCGGGTTGATCGGGTACAGGAAGGACAGGTCGGCCTGCTCAAGCTGGTCGCGGCCGTTGCTCGGATTGCGCCGGTAACGGTAGGCCAGATTGACCACGCCATCCTGCGGCATCAGGTAGCGGGCACGGATGGTGGCCAGGTCTTCCTTGCGGTACTTGGGATTCCATTGGTAGGTGGAACCCAGCGTCCAGCGGTCGGTGACGGCCCAGTTGATGTCTGCCACCCAGGCGGACTTGCCCTGTTCCACTGGTGCTTCATTGCTGTTGAGGCTGACCAGCGAGTCTTCGAAATAAGTGATCTGGCCGAGGCTGGCCGACAGCTTTTCGCGGCCGTCTTCCTGCCGGATCAGGCGCGTGGTCAGTGCCGTGGTCAACTGGTTGGCGTCGTTCTGGCGGTCTGCACCGGTGTAGCGTGAGTCGCGGAACAACTGGCCCCAGCTGAAGGTGAAGGCACGGGTGTCGAACAGCGGCAGCCCCGACTGGTCGCGGTACGGTGTGTTCAGGTAGAACACGCGTGGTTCCAGGGTCTGCAGGTAGGACTTGCCCTTGATGCTGGTATCGCGATCAAAGAACAGGCCGGCATCGATGGTGGTGATTGGCAGGCTTCGGGTCGGTGTACGGTCGCCGCCCAGCGTGTCGGCCAGCTTGCTGTCCAGTTGATAGGCGGTATAGCGCCAAGCCAGGGTCGGCGTGATGTACCAGGAGGCGCCGCCCAGCGGCATGGAAATGTAGGGTTTGATGTCCAGGCGCGAGCCGCCCGGCATCTCGGTGACCGTGCCGTCGCGGACATACTCACCGTCGGCATCGATCATCTTGCCGTGCACGTCGTCATGGGTGAAACGCACCACATCAGCCGCAACACCGGCCTCGAACCAGCGGCCGAAATCCTCCTCCCAGGTCGCGAACAGGCGCGGCTCGCGGTTGTAGGGCAGGGCTCTTTCGGTCAACGTGTAGTCGCTGAGCTGGGCATGGTCAGCCATGATGCCGGCCGTCCAGCTGCGGCCGGTGCCATACAGCCCGGCCGTGCTCTTGATGTTGGAGGCGGCAATGCCCAGCAGCCGGCTGGAGAAGTCCTCCACATAGCGCTCGTCACTGACCCAGGCGATATTGCCGCGGGCCTGCCAGTTCTTGTTCAGATTGTGGTGGCCACGGTACCTGACCTGGCCACGGTCCTTGTCACGCAACGAATCGTTGGGCAGGTAGCTGGTGCTGAGTTCGCCGCGGCCGCTGCCATACAGATAGCGGAACTCGTTCTCCAGCATCAGGCCGCGCTTGCTCATGTAGCGCGGGGTCAGGGTATCGTCGAAGTTCGGTGCCAGATTGAAGTAGATCGGCTGGCCGTAGTCGAAGCCGTTGCGCCCGGACAGGCTCAACTTGGGATACAGCAGACCGGTCTGGCGGCGATCATCGATGGGGAACTTGAAGTAGGGCGCATACAGCACCGGCACCTTGCCGATCCGCAGCACCGCATTGCGGGCAGTGCCGAAACCTTCCTCGTTGTCCACCTCGATCTGCGGGGCGATCAGCTTCCACAGCGGCTGCGATGGATCACAGGTGGTATAGGTGGAATGGTGCATCTGACCGACCGAGCCCTGCAGGTCGATCGAGTCGGCGCCGCCATTGCCGCGCTTGGACACCAGCTGGTAGCGGATGTTGCTGATCTTGTGCGCATCGGTTTCCTGGTTGCCCTCGGCCCGTTCGGCCACGACACGGATCGAGGAATCCGAATAGCGGACGTTGCCCTCGGCGATGTAGTTGCCGGTCTCGGTGTCGATGCGCAGGTTGTCGGTGCCCATGAATTGGTCACCACGCTTGAGGATCACATTGCCCTGATACTCCGGCACGGTGCTGGTGCCGCTGAGTTCGTTGCCCTCGACCTCGGTCGGGAGCTGCTCACGGGGGGTGGTGGCCTTGGGATCCGGCGGCGGGGCTTCATCGAAGGCGGGCAGGGAGTCGGAAACCGGGCACAGGCCCCAGTTCACCGGCTTTTCGCCCGCCCACGCCGGCAGGCAGATGGCAATACCCAAGGGAAGAGGCAGCAGGCGGAGGGCTCGTCGCACGCGGTTCGGATTCAGTGAAAACGGCCGCTAGCTTGCCGCATCACCTGCATGGGGGCAATGAAGACGCCCCCGGAAAGCGGGGCAGGGTTCATCCGTCAGCCGGTTGCGAGCAGCGCCTGGACATGCGCCACGCTGCATTCGCGCAGGGCCTGCAGGTCGTAGCCGCCCTCCAGCATCGACACCACCCGGCCGCTACCATGGCGCTCGGCCAGGGTGACCAGCTCGGTGGTCAACCAGCCGAAATCCTCGGTTTCGACCATCAGGTCGGCCTGCGGGTCGCGCATATGGGCGTCGAAACCGGCCGAGATGAACAGCAGTTGCGGCCGGAATGCCTCGATCTGCGGCAGCATCTCGTCGGCCCAGGTGTTGCGGAAGCGGAAGCCGCCACTGCCCGGCGGCAGCAGGATGTTGCAGATATTGCCGACCCCGCGCTCGCGCATATTGCCCGAGAACGGGAACAGGCCGGACTGGTGGGTGCTGTAGTAGGCAACCTTCGGGTCGGTCTCAAAGATGGCCTGGGTGCCGTTGCCGTGGTGGACGTCGAAATCGACGATGGCCACCCGCTCCAGGCCGTATTTGTCACGGGCGTAGGCCGCAGCCACGGCGATGTTGTTGAACAGGCAGAAGCCCATCGCGGTATCGGCGGTGGCGTGGTGGCCGGGCGGCCGCACCGCGCAGAACACATGCTTGTTGCCTTCTTCCAGCATCACCGCATCCACCGCCGCCACGCCGGCACCGGCCGCGTGCAGGGCCGCGCTGGCCGAGCCGGGGGAGGTGAAGGTGTCCAGGTCGATGCGCCGCAGCGGCGCGGTCTGCACCTGCAACATGGCGTCGATCAGCTCACGGCTATGGACCCGGGCCAGCTCGCCGAGCTTGGCCGGCGGGGCATTGCGCCATTCCAGTTGGTCCGGGAATTCGGCGCGCAGGGCGGAAATGACGGCATGCAGACGCTCGGGCGACTCGGGGTGGTCGATACCGGGGTCATGTTCAAGGCAGGCGGGGTGGGTGAATACCAGCATGGCCGCACTGTAACCGGCGACGCCGCGCAATGCGCGGCGTCGTATGGAAGGGGAAGGTCAGCCGTGACGGCGTTCGTGGTTCCAGAGCACTTCGCCGTGGCCATCGGCCCGGGCCAGTACACGGGACAGCACGAACAACAGGTCGGACAGACGGTTCAGGTAACGCACGGCCTCGGCGCGGATGTCCTCGACCCGTGCCAGCGCAACCGTCTCACGCTCGGCGCGACGGACGATGGTGCGTGCCAGATGGCAGCGTGCGGCGCCCTCGCCACCGGCCGGCAGGATGAAATCCTTCAGCGGCGGCAGGTCGTCGTTGTAGCGGTCCAGATGCTGCTCCAGGGCGTCGATGTCGGCGGCATGGATGGCGGCATGGCCGGGGATGCACAGCTCCCCGCCCAGGTCGAACAACTGGTGCTGGATGGTGGTCAGCAGGTCGCGCACGTCCTGCGGCAGGTCCACTGCCAGCAGCACGCCGATGGCCGAGTTGGCCTCGTCGACGGTGCCGTAGGCATTGACCCGCAGCGAGTCCTTGCCGGTACGGCTGCCATCGCCCAGGCCGGTGCTGCCATCGTCGCCGGTGCGGGTGTAGATCTTGGAGAGGCGGTTACCCATTGCCTGGTGCGCCCTCAGTGGGCAACGCGGCCAGCGGCCGGCTGCTTGCTGGTGGCCTCGACGACTACCTGCACCACTGCGGCGGCACCGACGTACATGGCTGCGGTCTGCATGTAGGGCAGCAGCCAGTCGCTGTAGTTCTTGGCCCAGCCGGCAACGCTCGGCTCAGCGACCGAGGCGCTGATCCAGTAGAAGCTGCCCTGCGCGATCAGGTGGCACAGCGCGACCGAAGCCATCAGGCTGGCGGCCAGCAGGCCCAGCGACTTCAGGGTGGCACCGGTGTAGTAGCGGCGCAGCAGCATGCCGCCGGCCCACATCGCGAAATAGGCCGGGACCAGCATCCAGTAGGCGGCCGAGACACAGTAGTGCTGCCAGAAGTTCATGCCCTGGTTGGAGATCACCGCCCAGTCGACCACCACGGCCAGGCCCATCAGCAGCGGGAAGGCCCAGCGGGTCCAGCTGCGCAGGTAGAAACCACCGATGAAGAACACCGCCCACGACGCATCCGGGACCGGTGCGAAATGGTTGATGCGGGTGCCAGCCATCAGCAGCACGAGCAGGGACAGGATGAAGGCACGTTGGACGTTGGCGGTCATGGCGGGTGGTTTCCGTTAATCAGACGGCCATTCTAGCCGTAGTGGGGGTGAACCTGCGGTTGCGCTGCGGCATGGGCCGGCGTAACCGTGCCGGTGAACCCCCGTATCATTGGCCCATGAGCAAGAACCATGACGTAGTGATCGTTGGTGGCGGGCTGGTCGGCGCCAGCCTGGCCATCGCGCTGGATCGGCTGGGGCTGGACGTGGGTCTGGTCGAGGCCACCCCGGCCGGCACCATGCCGGCGGTGTTTGACCAGCGCAACCTCAGCTTTGCCGCAGCCACGGTCAATGCCCTGACCGCGCTGGGGGTGATGCAGAAGCTCGCCAATCCGGGCGGTCCGATCCGCCGCATCCATGTCAGCCGCGCCGGCGATTTCGGCCGGGTGGTGATGCAGGCCAGTGACTACGGCCGCGAGGCCTTCGGCCAGGTGGTGGTGGCGCGCGACTTCGGTACCGCGCTGGAAGCCCGGCTGGGCGAACTGCAGCACCTGACCCGCTACCGCCCGGCGCGCTTCCTTGGCCTGGGGGCGAGCAGTGATGGATACCGCCAGCTGACCATCAGTGATGCATCCGGCGAGCAGCAGCTGCAGGCGCGGCTGGTGGTGGGGGCTGACGGCACCCGCAGCGCGGTGCGGCAGGCGCTGGGCATCGCGGTCAGCGAGCACGATTACGAGCAGACCCTGTTCGTGGCGCGGCTGCGCGCGGCCAAGGCGCCGGACGGCACTGCCTACGAGCGCTTCACTGATACCGGCCCGACCGCGCTGCTGCCCCGTGGCGACCGCCATTACGGTGTGGTCCACGGCGTCGCCCGTGACGAGGCCGATGCGGTGATGGCGCTGGACGACGCGGCATGGCTGGCACGGCTGCAGGATGCGGTGGGCTGGCGTGCCGGGCGGCTGCTGGAAAGCGGCCCGCGCAGCGCCTACCCGCTGATCCAGGTGCTGGCGCAGCAGCTGGTGGGCGAGCGCGCGCTGTTGCTGGGCAATGCCGCGCAGACCATCCACCCCTTGGGCGCGCAGGGCTTCAACCTGGGGCTGCGCGATGCGCTGACCCTGGCCGAATTGATAGAGGACGGCGCGCAGGACCCGGGCAGCGATGCCCTGTTGCAGGCCTATGTGGCCCGCCGTGGCCCCGACCGTGAGCAGACCCTGGCCTTCTCCGACGGCCTGGCGCGCTTGACCAGTAATGAGGCAGCGCTGATGCGGCCGCTGCGCAGTCTGGGCCTGGTCGCGGCGGCGCAGGCGTCGGCAGTGCAGTCCTTCCTGGTGGGCGGGGCGATGGGCTTCCGTGGCCAGGTGCCCGAATTGTGCAGGAGCGAAGTGCGATGAGCCGGCGCGGACAATGGGATGCGGTGATCGTGGGCGGCGGCGTGGTTGGCGCGGCCTGTGCGCTGGCGCTGGCCCAGGAGGGCTTGCAGGTGGCCTTGGTGGAAGGTCGCGAGCCGCCGCCATGGTCAGCGCTGAAGCCGGACCTGCGCGTGTTCGCCTTTGCCGCCGACAATGCCGCCTTGCTGGAATCGCTGGGCGTGTGGAAGCAGGTGGACCAGACCCGTGCACGCGCCTATCGGCGCATGCGGGTCTGGGACGCCGCCGGTGGCGGTGACCTGACGTTCGACGCCGACACCCTGGGCCGTCGTGAACTTGGCTGGATCGTCGAGAACGGCCTGCTGGTGGACCGCCTGTGGTCGGCGCTGCCGGCGGCCGGCGTGCAGCTGTATTGCCCGGCACGGGTGGCGGCGATGGAGCAGGACGCGCAGGGCGTGCGCCTGCGCCTGGACGATGGCCGCCGCATCGAAGCGACGATCGCCATTGCCGCCGATGGCGCCGAATCCACCCTGCGCACGTTGGCTGGGCTGGATGTCAGCCGCCACGATTATGGCCAACGCGGTGTGGTTGCCTACGTGGACAGCGCGCTGCCGAACGAGGACACCGCCTGGCAGCGCTTCCTTGATACCGGCCCACTGGCGGTGCTGCCGTTCGACCGCCACCGCAGTTCCATCGTCTGGACCCTGCCCGATGCCGAAGCCGAGCGCGTGCTGGCACTGGACGAAGACAGCTTCAACCGCGAACTGACCACGGCCTTTGCCGGGCGCCTGGGCGACATGCGGCTGGTTTCCGCGCGCGCGGCTTTTCCGCTGCGGCGGCAACTGGCCAAGGCCTATGTCGCCGGCCGTGTGCTGACCCTGGGCGATGCAGCGCATGTGGTGCACCCGCTGGCCGGGCAGGGCGTCAACCTGGGGCTGCGTGATGTGGCTGACCTGCGGGAACTGGTGCGCAGCGCCAAGCAGCGTCGGCAGGAGTGGTCATCGCCGCATCGGCTGCAACGCTGGGCGCGCAGCCGTCGCAGCGAAAATACGCTGGCCGCTTACAGCTTCGATGCGATCAACAAGGTGTTCTCCAACGACGAGATGCACCTGACCCTGGCGCGCGGCGCGCTATTGGGCCTGGCAGGCAAGCTGCCGCCGCTGATGTCGGTGTTCTGGAAGCGCGCCTCTGGCCTGTAGGTGATGTAGTGCCGAGCCATGCTCGGCAGAGGCTTTCCCGGTAACGCCCCATGCCGAGCATGGCTCGGCACTACAGGTAAGGCGTCAGCGCAGCCAGCCGGCCAACTGCTCGCGCGACAGCTTGCCGCGACGCGCCGTATCCAGGGCATTGAACTCATCGGCCAGCGCCGGATTGGCCTGCGCTTCCGCACGGCTGATGAAGCCATCGCCATCCACGTCCATCGCCTCGAAATCGATGCGGTAGTTGCCGACCACGCTGTCCGGCTGGATCGAACGCACGGTGACCTGGGCCTGGCCGGCCGGCATCTGGATCTGCGTGGAATAGGTGACCTTGCCAGTGGACAGCGATTGCTCGCGTACGTTCACCGGTGTATCGCTCAGTGGCACGCTCACCGCCGGTGCAGGTCGTTGCACCGTCTGGGCCGCCACGGCGAGGGGCAACAGGCCGACAACGACCAGGGGCAGGGAGTAACGAAACACGGACATGGCACGACTCATCGAAGTAGAAGCAGGCCCGCTATCGTGAGCGGATACCTGCGATGGTAGTGCGCGTAGCCTGAACAGGCGAATCCTCAGCCCGGAATAAAGGGAAACACCAGTTTCAGCAGTCCCTTCAAACCACCCTCGGCGGTCGAACTGATGGCCTTGGCGCCCAGGCTGTTGAGTGCACGCCGCAGGTCGACCCAGCGCAATTGGGTGAGATCCTTCTTCAGCAGGTCGGCGACTTCTTCCGAGGCCGGGGCCAGCTTTTTCAGCGCATCGAGCGTGGCCTGCGGATCGGGCTGCAGGTAGTTCCAGCGCTCGGCGATGCCGAGCAAGGTGTCGAAGCGCACCGCCACCACCTCGCGGTTGCGCTCGTAGACCGGAATGGCGCCGACATCGAGGATGGCCTGCTCGAAGCGCTGCGCATCGTCGGGGTGCTCGATGCGGATGGCGAGGAAGCCTTCCTTGCGGCTGCGTTCGCTGACGTGTTTTGCCCCCGAGCGCAGATTGGCCTCGGTCAATACCGCGGCGACGATGCGCTGCAGGGCGGCGTCGCCTTCCTCCGGTACCAGCGCACGCCAGCGTGCATAACCGTCACGGCGCAGACCCTTGACCTTGGCCGGGGTGACCCGCAACTGCAGCGCGACCGCTGCATTGGAGTCGCTGCGGCTGATCGCGCCGTCGCGCTCGAGCAGCACGAAGATCAACAGTTCCAGATCGCGCTTGGTCAGCGACTGGAAGCCCTGCATCAGGGTCAGCCGTAGAAACTCCTGGCCGAAACCGGCCGGATCCTTCAGTTCGATGGTCTGCATTGCCGTCCTCCCATGGTCTACAGCATGCCTGATATGGATTGCAGCAGCTGAGACCGGGCCGGCCTCAGGGGGTGGCAGTCGCAGCTGTGCCGTATTCACGTCCGGGGCGATCGGCGTGGAAGGTTTCCACCGCGCCGCGGTCCTGCAGGGTGACGTAGACCTGACGGCCATCGCTGCCACCGAAGGCGACATTGCTGGGCTTGCGGCCCTTGAGCGGCACCTCGCGCAGCAGCGCGCCCTGCGGCGAAACGATGGCGACCACGCCGGCATCGTAACGGGCGATGTAGAGATTGCCGTCCACATCGCAGCGCATGCCGTCCATACCGTGATCGTCGAAGCGGATCAGCAGGCGTTTGTTGGCAAGGCTGCCATCGTCGGCGCGGTCGTAGACCCAGACATTGCGCTGCACGCTTTCGTTGACGTACAGGTGCATGCCGTCAGGGCTGACCTCGATGCCATTGGTGGTGCCCATGCCGGATTCCAGCAGCTGTACATTGCCATCGCGGTCGATGCGCCACAGCTGGCCGTCATCGACCTTGGCCCAGTTGGGGTCGCTGGCATACAGCGTGCCGTCCGGGGCCAGGGCGATGTCATTGGGCTGGTGCGCGTCTGGAAGATGCGCGAACACGCTGACGCGGGTTGAGCCCGGCGCCACGCGCAGGATGTTGTGGTGCGGGTAATCGGCGATGTACATCGTGCCGTCGCTGCCGAAGCGGATGCCGTTGCCGACGCTGCCTTCGGGCAGGGTGAGGAACAACGATGCCTTGCCGGTGTCATCGACGCGGCCGATGGTGCCGTCCTTGCCGATATTGACCACGTATAGCGCGCCATCCGGGCCAGTCGCCGGGCCTTCGATGCCGGTGGTGAAGGTGCCATCGCTGACGTGGTCGCGGGCGATGAAGGTGTCGGCGGCGATAGCGGTGCTGGCAACCGTGATCAGCGCGGCAGCGGCGATGCGGGCAAGGATGGTCTGGCGGGCGATGGCGGCGACTTCCGTGTGGGTGGAAGTGGGAGTGTGCCAGAGGCTTGGAAGGAAGCGCAGTGTGGTTGCTTGGGCAACTTTGGCAGCGGCGCAGGTAGTGCCGAGCCATGCTCGGCAAAGGCTTCACCGGAACAATGATCGGTAGTGCCGAGCCATGCTCGGCAGAGGCTCTACCGGAACAATGATCGGTAGTGCCGAGCCATGCTCGGCAGAGGCTTTATCGGTAATGCTCATGCCGAGCATGGCTCGGCACTACAGGGAATCTCGAGGCAGAAACTGCCCTCACCCCAACCCCTCTCCCGTGAACGGGAGAGGGGCTTTCAATCCAGAGCGGGGCTTCGAATCAAGCGCCTTTGGGCCGCGGGGTCACGAACACCGTGATTTCCTCGCGGTCGTGATAAAGCTGCTTGGCGCGGATGGTCAGTGGCTTGCCGGCCTTGTCGGCGAACAGCTCCAGGCAAAGGCGCGTCTCGTCCCAGCGCTTCTTCATCGGCAGCTTCAGATTGAAGATGGCGTGCTTGCACCAGCCCTCGCGCAGCCAGGTGGCCATGCGCTCGGCCACGCGGCGCGGCTGTTCCACCATGTCGCAGACCATCCAGTCCAGCGGCGTTTCCGGCTGCCAATGGAAGCCATCGGCACGCAGGTGCTCGACCAGGCCGGTATCGAGCACGTGCTGGCGCAGCGGGCCGTTGTCGATGCTGCTCACATGCAGGTGCTGGCGGGTCAGCACCCAGGTCCAGCCGCCCGGTGCGGCACCCAGGTCCGCCGCGCGCATGCCTGGCACCACCAGCGCCTCGCGTTCTTCCGGCGTGAGCAGGGTCATGAAGGCTTCTTCCAGCTTCAGGGCCGAACGCGAGGGGGCGTCCGGCAGCAGCTTCAAACGCGGAATGCCCAGCAACCACGGCGCGCTGTCGCGGGTATCGGCCACGCAGACAAATGCATGCGTGCCATCGACAAACACCACATGCAGCCGCGGCAGCTTGCCGTTGGGCTTGTCGGTGAGCAGGCCGGCCTTGCGCAGGGCCGGGCGCAGGGCGTTGCCGAAGGCGCGCGCCAGCCCGGCCAGCGGCTTGCCGGCGTCCGAATCGGGGTGTTCCACCCACAGGTCGCCAAAACGCTGCTGGCCTTCCAGCGCGGCAATGATCGGGGTGATGCGGTCGCTGGCATCGAGCTGTGGCAGCTCGGCCAGCACACGCAGTTTCTGCCGGGCAAAGATCAGCTCGCGCCAGGGCAGGCGCTGGTCCAGCGCTTCGGCCTCGTCGGTGACAAATACCACGTAGCCATCATTGCGCTGGGTGCGGGCATAGCCGGCAATGCCCGCGTGGCCGGCACGTTCGTTGAGTTCGCCGGCCAGTTCCGGTTCAAAGCCTTGGCGGCAGTAGCAGAGCAGGCCGGTCATGGAAATCCTTGGTGTGGAGCGGGTGGGCCTCTCCTTCTCCCGCCGGGAGAAGGTGCCCGCAGGGCGGATGAGGGTAGGTGATGCTCCGGTAGCAGACTGCATGAGAACTGCCGGACCCTCACCCCAACCCCTCTCCCGGGGGGGAGAGGGGCTTCAGGTCAGTAGCGGGCGCCGTCGTTCTGGCCGTAGCTGTGCAGCACGGCGCGTGCGTCGTCGCGGTGGATGCCCTGCACGACCTCGATGCCGCGCTTGTTCAGTTCACCAGCCCAATCGGCGGGCAGCGGGCCTTCGTCGAACGGGGTCAGTTCTTCCACGTCGGCGGCGCTGGCGCCGATCAACAGGCGATCGATACCGGCCCAGACGGTGGCGCCATAGCACTGGCAGCAGGGCTGGGAGGAGGTGGCCAGGGTGATCGGCGACAGCAGCGCGTTCAGGCGCGGGGTGTTGAGCTTCTGCTGGGCCAGCATATAGGCCATGTTTTCGGCATGCGCCAGCGAGGTGGCATGCGGCACCACGCGGTTCACCGCAGCGGCGATCACCTTGTGGTCGGGGCCGAAGACCACCGCACCGAACGGGCCACCGCTGGCGTGCTCGACGTTCAGCCGCGACAGCGCGATGGCCAGCGCCACCTTGTCCGCATCGCTGGTATAGGCGCGGTCGCAGTCGACGGCGTCGTGGATCCAGACGGGGAGGGTGAGGTGAACCTGGGCGTGCAGCATGACGATGACCGGCGTTATGGCAAAAAACGGCGGTCAGTTTAGCGGACTGGGGGGCTGGGGCGGGCTTGCTGGTGGGGCTTGTTCAGCTGTGGAAATCAGCCGCGCGCGCGGAACTGGAGCGGAGCAGCACTCAACCCCCTCCCTTTCGCGTAGCGAAGGGGAGGGTTGGGGAGGGGTTGGCTTTTGTTTGTGAATTTCAGGATTGACGCGAAAAGCACCCCTCCCCAACCCTCCCCTTGGCCTTTGGCCAAAGGGAGGGGGCTGGTGCCCCCTGGCTGCGCCAAAGGGGAGGGGGCAAAGGCTTAGAACTCCGCAGCCACCGTCATGAAGATCTGCCGCGGGGCGCTGGCGTGGATGGAATAGCGGGTGCCTGCGGGATCGGTCGGGGCGAACGAGCTGAGCTGGCCGGCGTAGCGCTTGTTGGTCAGGTTGGTCACGTTCAAGGACACTTTGACGTTCTGTAGGCCCAGGCCAGGGCCGAAGCTGTAACCGCCGCCAGCGTCGAAGGTGGTCACGCCTGGCACCGACTGGTCGTTGGTATAGGTGTAGTAGCGCTTGCCGGTGTACTTGCCGCGCAGGCTGGCGAACCAGCCGTCACGGTTCCAGCTCAGCTCGCTGGATGCCATGCGCTGTGGGGTATCGACGGTGATCTTGCCGGCTACCGGCACGATCGCACCGCCGGAGAGGTAATCGTCCTCGTAGGTGGTCTTGTTCCAGGACAACGCGTTGTACCACTGCAGGCCCTGTGTCGGCTTGAGGATGAAGGTCAGTTCCGCGCCCTGGCTCTTCACCGAGCCGACGTTGATGAAGCGGGTGATGCACTCCGGTCGCGTGCCGACTTCGATGCTGGTGCAGTGGTTGAGCGACAGCAGGCGGTTGTCGAACATCACGTGGTACGCAGCCAATGAAGCCTGGTACTTGCTGCCGAAGCTGCGGAAGCCGGCCTCGAAGGTCCTGGATTTCTCCGGCTCCAGGCCGGCGCTGGCGGCAAAGGACTCCGGCGAAACCTGCAGCGGGCCGCCGCTGCCACCGCCGACAAAAGCGGCGATGTTCTCGGCATAGGAGGCGAACAGCTCGTTGTTGGCGTTGAGCTTGTAGCCCAGCCCCAGCTGCGGCAGCAGTGATTCCTTGGCGGTCAGCGTGCCCGAGGCATAGACCTGCTCGGTGCCCGGTTGGGCGGTGGCACGCATGCGCGTGTTCGGGCTCTTGATGCCGACATCAACGGTCAGACGCTGATCAAGGAAGCGCATGCGGTCCTGCACGTAGAGCTGGCGCGTGCGGATGTCGAAATCCTGGTCGAACAGGCGGCGGTCTGGATTCTTGAGGTAGGTGTCGTCGAGGAACGGGCCGTCGATGTAGTAGAAGTTGCGCTCGACGTTATGGTCGTTCTGCTCGAACCACAGGCCGGCTTCCAGCTCATGGATGCCAACGTTCCACGACAGCGCAGCGGTCAGGCCCTGGCGGTCGATGGTGTAGTTGGTGCTGCGGATGGAAATCGGCAGCATGCGGTCGGTGCCCGGGTGCGAGGGCTGGCCAGGTGCCCACCAGTGGCCCTGGCCACGGTTGTCGTGGTGGTAGGCGAGCAGTTTGAGTTCCAGGTTGTCGGCCAGCCACAGATCGGCATCGAGCGCGTAGAGGTTGTCGTCGCGCAGCGCACGGCTCTGGTAATAGGCATCGTCGATGCTGTTGACGCCGCCGGAGAACGCGCAGCGCTCCGCATCGAATGTGGTCGGCGCGCAGTAGGCAGCGGCCACCGCGCGATCCCAGTCCGGGGCATAGATGTTCCAGTCATAGCCCAGCCCACGCTGCAGCATGCTCTTGGACAGGTAGGCGTAGTTGGCCTGGCTTGCGCGCGAGGTGGCAACGAAGGCGCCGATGCGGTGATCGCCCACGTTCCAGATGGCCTTGGCATTGAACTGCCGTGTGGTCTGGTTCTGGTGCGGTGCCGCCCACATGTCGGCGTCCTGGTGCACGCCGGAGACATAGGCCGAGAAGCCATTCAGATCGCCGGTATCCACGCGCAGGTAGCCGCGGCGTTGGTTGTCATCGCCGACGGTGACGCTGGCGCGGCCACCGAATACCGTGGACGGATCCTGCGAGAAATACTGGATGGCACCGCCCAGGTTGCTAGTCGATGCCACGCCCAGCGAGCCGATGCCCTGCGACAGTTCGGCACCGCCGAGGTTCTCGGCGATGATGGCACGGGCGATGCTCAGGCCGTTGTAGTTGCCGTAGCTGTTGTCGCCCAGCGGGATGCCGTCCAGCGTATACCCCAGCCGGGTCTTGTCGAAGCCGCGCAGGCTGATGGACTGCGATTCTTCGTTGGCACCGAAGGCATCATTGGATTGCACCGAGACGCCGGGCAGCCGGTCAAGGATCTTCTGGCCACTGCTGCCCGGCGGCAGCACCTGCTTGTCGACCTCGCCAATGCGCTGCACCTGGCGGGTCTGGCCCTGGCCGATCACCGAGATGGTGTCCAGTGTCTGTGCGGCGGTGCCGCCGTCTGCCGTCGTTTCGGCGAGGGCCTGGCTTGTGCAAAGTGCGAGGGTGATGGCGAAGCTGAGGCGTTGGACGTTCATTGTCTACCGGATCCATGGAGAGGCCGGCGTGCGCGCCGGTCCATGCAGCCTGTCCAATGATTGTTAAAGCTCGTTTACGTGAATGCGGAGCAGCGTCGTTATGTCGCGTTTTGTATAAATCAGCTGACGAAACTGCGATGCAATCGGAAGGACGAGCTGCGTCTATGCTGGAAAAAGAGACGCCGCGACGATGCGCGGCGTCCGAATTGCGTACAGCAGTTGCGCCATCAACCCATGTACAGGCCGCCATTGACCGGGTAGTCCGCACCCGTCACATAGGCCGCATCATCGCTGGCCAGCCAAGCGCACAACGATGCTACTTCCTCAGGTTTGCCAAGGCGGCGAATCGGCACCGAGGCCGCCAGGCGGTCCAACACATCCGGCGGGAAGCTGCTGATCGCCTGGCTGGCGATATAGCCGGGCGAAATCGTGTTGACGGTGACACCGCGCGCTGCGACTTCCGCGGCAAGCGCACGACTGAAACCATGCATCGCCGCCTTGGCTGTCGCGTAGTTGACCTGGCCGATCTGGCCCTTCTGCGCGCTGACCGAGCCGATGTTGATGATGCGGCCCCAGTTCTGGTTGGTCATGCCATCGACAACCTGCTTGCTCAGGTTGAACAAGGTGTTGAGGTTGGAGGCGATCACCGCGTTCCAGTCCTCGCTGCTCATCTGCCGGAACAACATGTCACGGCTGCCGCCGGAGTTGTTGACCAGTACGTCGACTTCGCCCACTTCCGCGCGCACCTTGGCGAACGCAGCGGCGGTGGAGTTCCAGTCGGCGGCATTGCCTTCGGAGGTGATGAAGTCGAAACCGAGCTCGCGTTGTTCGCGGATCCAGTTGGCCTTGCGCGGGGAATCCGGCGCGCAGCCAGCGACCACCGTGTGGCCGGCGCGGGCCAGGGCCTGGCAGATGGCAGTGCCTACACTGCCCATGCCACTGGTGACGTAAGCGATACGTAGCGTCATGGTGCTCTCCAATGCGTCAGGTAGGTGCCGCTCAGGCGGCCAGTGGATACAGGGCGAACAGCAGGCTGCCGGCCATCAGGATCAGCGAAATCAGCACCGCCCACTTCAGGGTGAACTTCTGGTGGTCAGCGAAATCCACTTTGGCCAAGCCAACCAGCAGATAGGTCGACGGCACCAGCGGGCTCAACAGGTGCACCGGCTGACCAGCCAGCGAGGCGCGCGCCATTTCCACCGGAGTGATTCCGTAGTGGCCCGCCGCTTCGGACAGGATCGGCAGCACGCCGAAATAGAACGCGTCGTTGGACATGAAGAAGGTGAAAGGCATCGATGCCACCGCAGTGATCACCGCCAGGTACGGGCCCCAGGCCTCTGGAATCACCGACAGGAAGCCGCGCGACATCGCCTCGACCATGCCGGTGTTGGACAGGATGCCGGTGAAGATGCCCGCGGCGAAGATCAGCGATACCACCGACAACACATTGCCAGCGTGGTTGACCACACGGCGGCGCTGCTCGGCCAGGTTCGGGTAGTTGATCACCAGCGCGATGGCGAAGCCCACCATGAACAGCACCGGCATCGGCAGCAGGCCGATCACCAGCGCGGCCATCAGTGCCAGGGTCAGGGTGAAGTTGACCCACAGCAGTTTCGGTCGCTTGGTGTCTTCGGCATCTTCCACCGTCGGCAGCGCATCGCTGTCATCGGAGACGCTGGCGTCCATCCACGAGCCACCCTGTGGCAGGGCGACCACGCCAAGACGACGGCGTTCCTTCATGCCCAGGTACCAGGCCAGTGCGAGGATGCCAGCGCAGGCCAGCACCATCGCCGGAATCAGTGGCACGAACACATCGGCCGGATCCACATGCAGCGCGGTCGCTGCACGTGCGGTCGGGCCGCCCCATGGGGTGAGGTTCATCACGCCACCGGCGAGGATGGTCACGCAGGTCATGCTCAGCGCGTTCATGCCCAGTCGGCGGTACAGCGGCAGCATCGCCGACACGGTGATCATGTAGGTGGTGGAGCCGTCGCCGTCGAGCGAGATCAGCATCGCCAGCACCGCGGTGCCCACCACGATCTTTAGCGGATCGCCCTTGACGATGCGCAGGATGATGCGCACCAGCGGATCGAACAGGCCGGCGTCGATCATCACCCCGAAGTAGAGGATGGCGAACATCAGCATCACGCCGGTCGGCGCGATCTTCTTGATGCCGTCGAGCATCATGTCATCGAGTCCGGCACCGAAGCCGCCGATCAGGGCGAAGACGATGGGTACGGTAATCAGGGCGACCAGCGGCGACAGTCGTTTGCTCATGATGAGATACATGAACGTCAGGACCATGCCGAAGCCGAGGATGGTCAGCATCATCTGCAGACTCCTTGAAGAGACAGGACGGGAAGGGGGGGTTTAGAAATCGAACTGCAGGCGGCCGGTGACCGCGCGGGTGTGGTCCACGGTGGCATCGGTCAGGCGGTTGCGGTTGCGGCTGTCGATCAGGTTGAGCATGAAACGCAGGTTGTCGCGCAGGTACCAGTTGCCGGCCAGGGTCCAGGCCTCGGTGCTGCCGTTGCGCAGGTCGGGCTGGCCATCAAGGTGCTGGTTGCCGCGCATCTGGTCATAGCGCAGCGCGACTTCGAACGCGCCGGGCTTGTGGCGGATGTCCTTGATGCGGGCGAAGCGGCCGGTCTTGCGGTCGTAGCTGCGCGACTCGCCGGTGACGAACCAGCTGAGCATGCCGTAGGCCGCCATCACCTCACCGCGCTGCGCACCATCGTCGAAGGTGGCGCCGCTGAACTCGCCCTGCCATGACAGCGGGCCGCGCACCTGCGCGTATTCCAGCGACCACTTGTTGACGTCGGTATCGCGACCGGCCGAGAAGTCGACCAAGGTCTGGCGACTTTCATCGGACAGATGGCCGGCCGGGCGCGGGCGGATGCGCAACGCAGGAACGCCGTTCACGCCGGGGTTGTCATAGGCCTCGCGGGCCAGCGACACGCCCAGGTGCAGCACGTCGCCAGCGGCCGGGCTCGGCGCCCAGGTCACGCGGCCACCGGCGGCGCGGCCCTTTACCTGCCAGGCATCGATGCTTTCCAGGCTGTAGACGCTTGCGGCCCAGGTCATGTCGCCAGGGTTAGCCTGCCACGAGGCGCCGAGGCGGTACAACGGGGCAAGGCTGGTGCCGGCGTTGCCGCGTTCAAGGAAGCTGCCGTAGTTGGAGCCGGTGCGGTCGTCCAGTGAGTAGTACTGCTTGAACTGGCCGACGGTTAGCCTGCCGGCGTCGCCGAAGCTGCGGCTGACGTAGACGTCCTTGGCCTCGGGGCGGTCGCCGGAGAAGTCAGCTTCCAGCTTGTAGTCGACGACGAAGAACTTGCCGGACACATCCAGCCAGGCACGACGGATCTCGGTGTCGTCCTTGTTCGGAGTACCGCGCTGATCATTGTCGAAGCTGGCGAAATCCAGATGCAGGCGGCCGCCGATGGTGGCCGTGACCGGGCCTTCGTCCTCCGCGGCCAGCGCCGGAGCGCCCAAGCTCAGCAGGACAGCGGCAGCAAGGCTACGCTTTTGGAAAACACTCAGTTCCACAAACCCTCCCAGGTGCGCGCCAGGCGCGCGGCAAACATGGGCACCTGCTGGTGCGTGGCCGCAGTCTGGCCGGGACTAGCTGTCATCCGCCTGTCAGGGTTTTGTGCGGCGCAGCAATGTGCACTGGCACTGCGCCTTTGCGGCTTCCGCGTTAGCATTCGCGCCTTCCCGCCACATTCCCCTGCGATGCGCCTGCTGCTGGTTGAAGACAATGCGGACCTGGCCGACGCCATCATCCGTCGCATGCGCCGTAACGGCCACGCGGTGGATTGGCAGGCCGACGGTATGGGCGCAGCCAGCGTGCTGCGTTACCAGAGCTTCGATCTGGTGGTGCTGGATATTGGTCTTCCCAAGCTCGATGGCCTGCGCGTGCTGGCGGGCATGCGCGAACGCGGCGACAGCACGCCGGTATTGATGCTGACCGCCCGCGATGGCATCGAGGATCGCGTGCAGGCGCTGGATGTGGGCGCCGATGACTATCTGGGCAAGCCGTTCGACTTCCGCGAATTCGAGGCCCGCTGCCGGGTATTGCTGCGTCGTGGTCGAGGCCAGGCCAGTGAAGTGGTGCAGATCGGCAGCTTCCAGTTCGACAATGCTGCGCATCGGGTCAGCCTGGATGGTGAAGTGATCGAACTGCCGAACCGTGAATTCCGCCTGCTGGAGATCCTGGTCGGCCGGCTCGGGCAGGTCGTGGGCAAGGACGAGATCGGCAAGGGTCTGTTCGGTTTCGACGACGAAGCCGGGCCCAATGCCATCGAGCTGTATATCGGTCGGCTGCGCAAGAAGCTGATCGCCGCACCGTTGCGTATCACCACCGTGCGCGGCGTCGGCTACATGCTGGAAGCCAGTGACGGCGGCGCCGATGGCGACGGCTGAGGTCCGTACTTCCGGTTCATTGCGGCGCACCTTGATGCTGTATCTGGGTGCCTTGCTGGCGGTGTTCGCGGTAGCCTTGCTGTTCGCCGCGCGCGACTACGGGCAGCGTGCGGCGAATCGCTCCTACGACCATCTGCTGGTGTCTTCGGCGCTGTCCATCGCCGATTCGGTGGCATTGGTGGATGGGCAATGGCAGGTGGATCTGCCATATGCGGCCCTGGATCTGCTGTCGATGGCGGAAGAAGACCGCGTGTTCTACCGCGTGGCCGACAGTCGTGGTCGCACCATCACCGGCTACGAGGATCTTCCCCAGGCACCGCGCAGGAGTGGCAACCAGCCGCAGTTGTTCGATGCCGACTACAGCGGTGAGACGGTGCGCTTCGTGGTGGTCAAGCGCAGCTTTGCCGCCGCCTCTGCGCAGGGTGAAGTGCAGGTGCAGGTGGGGCAGACCCGCCGTGCACGCGCCGAACTGGCGCAGGAAATGGTCAACCGCGCTCTGATCGCCATCGGCGTGTTGTCGGCCTTGTTGCTGGCACTGGTGGCCTTCGGCGTGCATCGCGCGTTCCGCCCCTTGGTGCGGTTGGAGCGCGAGTTGTCGCGTCGCGAGCCGTCTGATCTGAAACCGCTGGACTCGCATGTTCCGCGCGAAATGAACCAGATGGTCGCTGCCTTGAACCGCTTCATGGAGCGCCTGTCCAGCAGCAACGAAACCCTGCGTGCGTTCATGGCCGAAGCCGCGCACCAGATGCGTACGCCGTTGGCGGCATTGCGCGCACAGGCACAGCTGGCGCTGGACGAAGAAGAACCCGAGGACATGCAACGCAGCCTGCGTGCGATCGAGCGCAACGCCACCCATATGAGTCGCCTGCTCAACCAGTTGCTCAGCGATGCCAGCGTCATCCACCGTTCCAACCTGCAGCGCTTCGCGCCATTGGATCTGGCTGAAACCGTGCATCAGGCCTTGCATGAAGCCCTGCCGCAGGCCGGTCCTGCACCACGCGTACAGCTGGCGATCACCACCGGCGCGGTGCAGGTCAACGGCGACGCCCTGCTGTTGCGCGAGGCGATCAAGAACTTGATCGACAACGCGATGAAATACGGTGGCGATGGCCCGCTGCAGATCGCGCTGACCGTGCAGGACACGCAGGCGGTACTGACCATTGCCGACCACGGCCCCGGGATCAGTGCCGCCGATGCCGAACGCGTGTTCGAGCGCTTCGGGCGCGGTGAGAACGCGCCTGCCGGTGGTGCCGGTCTGGGTTTGGCCATCGTCAAACGCGTGGTTGAAAGCCATGGCGGCAGCATCGACCTGAGCAATCGGCCCGAAGGCGGTCTGGTCGCCACCATCCATCTGCCAAGGCATGCCGCATGAGCCGCTTGTTGATCCTGCTGTTGGGGGTGCTGCTGGCACCGTCACTGATGGCTGCGCCGGGTGATGTGCAGCGCTTCCCGGCCCAAGGTGCAGCGACCGAGCGGCTGCGCATCCACGGCACGACCGATATCGAAGTGTTCGCGGTGGTGATCGCCGACTACCAGCGCCTGCACCCGGGCACCGAAGTTGTTTATGAAGACATCATCACCCAGGACCTGTACGCGCGTTTCCTGCGCGACCGCAACACCGCCAGCACGGCCGATCTGCTGATTTCCAGCGGCATGGATCTGCAGACCAAGCTGGTCAACGATGGCCACGCATTGCCGCATCGTTCGCCGCAGACCGAAGCCGTGCCTTCCTGGGCGAAGTGGCGCAATGAAGCCTTCGGCATCAGCTACGAACCGGTGGCGATGGTCTACAACACGCGTGCATTGCCCGCGACAAAAGTGCCGCACACGCGCCGCCAGCTGCTTGACCTGCTACGTGCCGAAGGCACACCGCTGCGCGGCAAGGTCGGCACCTACGATATCGAACGCAGCAGCGTCGGCTATCTGCTGGCGACCCAGGATGCACAGCGTGGCAGCATCGCCGGTGCCTTGCTCGGCGCGCTGGGTGACAACGGCGTGGTGCGCGAGGAGCGTACCGGTGTGCTGTTGGACCAGGTCAGCAGCGGCAAGCTGTCGCTGGTCTACAACGTACTGGGTTCCTACGCGCAGGCGCGTATCGATGCCGGTGCGCCGTTGGGAATCGTCGAACCTGAGGACTACACCCTGGTGGTGCTGCGCACGGCGGTGATTCCGCGCAACAGCCCGCACCCTGCCGAAGCCAAGCGCTTCCTCGACTACCTGTTGTCGGCGCGCGGCCAGCAGGTGTTGTCGCGCGAGGCGCGGCTGATGCCGATCATCCGTAACGGTGGTGGTGACAGCGATCCCGGCCAGAACCGGCGGCCGATCCAGCTTGGGCCCGGCTTGCTGGTGTATCTGGATGCGCTAAAGCGGCGCCAGTTCCTGGATGCGTGGCGCAGCAGCGTCGAGCCCAAGCCGCGCTGAGCGGCTTGCTGACGCCCAACGCCCGGACACGTTCGCCTCGTACAGGTGAGGGGCAAGCCTTCGCAACGCCTGCCACCACGCACTACCGTAGCCCGGGTAAGCGCAGCGCACCCGGGAAAAGGATCCAGTGATCTTTCAGGCGCTCTGCAATCGGCCCCGGGTGTGCTGCGCTTACCCGGGCTACGTGACTGCGGTTGCTGCGCAATGCCCTGCATTTCCAGCTGAAGCAGGGTGCTGATCAGCCGGCGCGCCAAGCGTGCTCAGCGCACTGGCGCAGGGTTCTCGTTCAACGGTTGGCGCAGGGAGTTGCCGCGGCCCGCGGCCGCGCATTTGCCCTGCACGCAACTACAGCCTTGGATTTCAGGGAAACCGCAGACACTCATCATGCCTTTGGCCTGGCAGCTGGCCTGCACGCCGGCCGGGTCGGTGGGGCTGTTGACGTTGACGCAGGCCGGGTAGTAACCGCAGCAGTTGCCAACGTTCTTTACGGTGCAATCGGCATCGACCTTGCAGCTGCTGTCGACCACGACGGGCGTGGCAGCAGGTTTGGCAGGTGGTGATTGTTCGCTGGCCAGGACCGGCGCGGGCGCTTGCGAGGTGACCGGCGCAGTGGCGGCCGGTGAGCTACAGGCGGTGACGGCGAGCAGCAGGCAGAGCAGCAGTGACAGACGGAACATGGGCGGAATCCTGTTCTGGGCACGCGGCCATGGTAGCCGCGTCCCCTGTGAGCAGGGGGTTACCGGGCTGTCAGCCGGCAACCCCGCCCATCCTGATCAGGCCGACCAGGTATCGCGCAGGGTCACGCTGCGGTTGAACACCGGCTTGGCCGGGGTGTGGTCGCGGCGGTCGGCGACGAAGTAGCCGGTGCGCTCGAACTGGTAGCTCTGTTCCGGTGCGGCCAGGGCCGCGGCCGGTTCGACGTAACCGGTGACGACCTTGCGCGATGCCGGGTTCAGGTAATCGCGGTAGGTCTTGCCTTCGGATTCATCGTCGGGGTCGGCTACCGAGAACAGGCGGTCGTACAGGCGCACTTCGGCTTCCACCGCGTGCTGGGCGCTGACCCAGTGGATGGTGCCCTTGACCTTGCGGTTGGCGCCTTCCATGCCCGGACGCGATTCCGGATCCAGCCAACCGCGCAGTTCGACGATCTCGCCGGCTTCGTTCTTGATCACTTCATCGACGCGGGCGATGCCGGCGCCACGCAGGCGCACTTCGCCGCCCGGCACCAGGCGCTTCCAACCCTTGGGCGGCACTTCGGCAAAGTCTTCGCGCTCGATCCACAGCTCACGCGAGAACGGTACTTCGCGGCTGCCGAAGCTTTCGTCCTTCGGATGGTTGCTGAAAGTGAGGGCTTCTTCGTGGCCTTCCGGCAGATTGCTCAGCACCAGCTTGAGCGGATCGATCACCGCCATGCGGCGCGGCGCGGCGCTGTCCAGGTCTTCACGCAGTGCGCCTTCCAGCACGCTGAAGTCGATCTGCGAATTCTGCTTGGAGATACCCACGCGTTCGGCGAACAGGCGCATCGCCGCCGGCGTGTAACCACGACGGCGCAGGCCCTGCAGGGTCGGCATGCGCGGGTCTTCCCAGCCATCGACCAGGTTTTCGGTGACCAGCGCCATCAGCTTGCGCTTGCTCATCACCGTGTAGTTGATGTTCAGGCGCGAGAACTCGATCTGGCGCGGCTTGGCGGCTTCGCGCGGCAGGCCCTTGTCGACCAGCGGCTGGGTCAGCGCGTCATCATGGGCAAAGTCGACGTTGTCCACGCACCAGTCGTACAGCGGGCGGTGGTCTTCGAATTCCAGCGTGCACAGCGAGTGGGTAATGCCTTCCAGCGAATCGCCCAGCGCATGCGCGAAGTCGTACATCGGGTAGATCGGCCAGGCATTGCCGGTGTTCTGGTGCTCGACGTGCTTGATGCGATAAATCGCCGGGTCGCGCAGGTTGATGTTGCCGCTGGCCATGTCGATCTTCGCGCGCAGGGTGCGGGCGCCATCGGCGAATTCGCCGGCGCGCATGCGCGCGAACAGGTCCAGGTTTTCCTCGACGCTGCGCTCGCGGTACGGCGAGGGACGGCCCGGCTCGGTCAGGGAGCCGCGGTAGGCGCGCACTTCCTCGGCCGACAGGTCGCAGACATAGGCCTTGCCATCGCGGATCAGCTTCTGTGCAGCCAGGTAATACGCGTCGAAGTAGTCCGAGGCATGGCGCAGCTCGTTCCACTCAAAGCCCAGCCAGCGCACGTCGTCCTGGATGGCGTTGACGTACTCGGGGTCTTCCTTGGCCGGGTTGGTGTCGTCGAAGCGCAGGTTGCACACGCCGCTGAACTCACCGGCGATGCCGAAGTTCAGGCAGATCGACTTGGCGTGGCCGATATGCAGGTAGCCATTGGGTTCCGGCGGGAAGCGGGTCTTGATGGCCGTGTGCTTGCCGCTGGCCAGGTCCTCGCGGACGATCTGGCGGATGAAGTCCCGCTTTTCCGGCGCCACGGCATCGGCGGCGCGCTTTTCAGGGGCGTTTTCCGGCGTGGCACCGGCGGCAGGCGTGTTCTCGGACATGGGGGACGCAGCGTATTGAAGTAAACCGCAAGTTTAGCCGAGCCGGGCAGAGGTTGCCGGGACGGGGCTATGCTGGGCCCTTCCGTCCCCGGGTTTGCTGCTGATGGACCGTCCGGTTCTGGTGATAGGCAACAAGAATTACTCCTCCTGGTCGCTGCGGCCCTGGCTGTTGCTGCGCCATTTCGGGGTCGATTTCGACGAGGTGCGGCTGGCCCTGGGCAGCCCTGGCTTTGCCAGCCAGGTGCAGCAGTATTCGCCCACCGGCAAGGTGCCGGCGCTGCACGACGATGCGCTGCAGCTCTGGGATTCGCTGGCCATCTGCGAGTACGCCAACGAGCGCTGGCTGGGCGGGCGCGGCTGGCCGGCCGATCCGGCGCAGCGGGCGCTGGCGCGGGCGGCGGCTGCGGAAATGCATTCAGGTTTCACCGCGCTGCGCACCCAGCTGCCGATGAACAGCCGCCGCCAGCCGGATGGCTACCATTGGGACGCGGCCGCCCAGGCCGATATCGCCCGCATCCAGGCCCTGTGGACAACGCTGCGGCACCAGCAAGGGGCAGGCGGGGACTACCTGTTCGGCCCGTTTGGCATCGTTGATGCGATGTTTGCGCCGGTGGCGGTACGTTTTGACGGCTATGGCGTGGCGGTGGAGGGCGAGGCGGCCGACTACTGCCAGCGTCTGCTGGCCTTGCCGGCGCTGCGCGAATGGCGCCAGGCCGCGGCCCTCGAAACGGAGGGCTATGCCGCCACCGACGCCCTGCGCAAACCGCTGTGAACGGAGCACCCGATGCAACTGATCTACCAGACCAACAACCTGTTCGACGCGCACCTGGTCAAGCACGCGCTGGAGGATGCGGGCATCCCGGCCTTCGTGTTTGGTGAGTCGCTGTTGGGGGCCGGCGGCGAACTGCCCTTGTTCGGCCTGCTGCGGGTCTGCGTGCCGGATTCGGCCAAGCCCGAGGCGGAGGACATCGTGGCCGCGCTGGGCTTGGACGATGGCCCCGCCGACCCCATCTTGGATGACGATGAAGCGCCGGGATTCCTCCCGGCCTGAGGAGCTGACATGTTGGGAATCGGCCAGGGAATACTGGGTATCGGCGCATTCAAGCAGCGCCTGCCGCGCGCGGAGGAAGCACTGCCGGGGCGCGAGACCCCGCTGCCGCTGCACAACGTGCATTTCGTCAACGGCCAGCCGTTGCGGGCCGATTTCGAGGGCTTGCAGGTGCTGGACGTAGGCCTGGGCTGTTTCTGGGGCGCCGAACGCAAGTTCTGGCAGCTGCCGGGCGTGGTGACCACGGCGGTGGGCTACCAGGGCGGCGTCACCCCGAACCCGACCTATGAGGAGGCCTGCTCCGGCCTGACCGGCCATACCGAAGTGGTACGGGTGGTATTTGATCCGGCAAAGGTGGCGCTGGAGACGGTGCTGCGCACCTTCTGGGAGAACCACGATCCTACCCAGGGTATGCGCCAGGGCAACGACACCGGCACCCAGTACCGCTCGGCGCTCTACTGCCATACGCAGGCGCAGTACGAGGCGGCCATTGCCAGCCGCGATGCCTACCAGCAGCAGCTGACGGCTGCCGGTTATGGCGCTATCACCACCGAGATCGTGTTCCCGGCACCGCCGTTCTACTACGCCGAGGACTACCACCAGCAATACCTGGCCAAGAATCCCAACGGCTATTGCGGCATCGGCGGCACCGGCGTGAGTTGCCCGATTGGCCTGGATGTCTGAGTTGTGAGTGCTGCACCGCGTCGCTTATTGGTGGTGTGGCACAGCTTTACCGGCGCGACCGCGGCGATGGTGGACGCAGTGTTGGACGGTGCCCGCGCAAGTGCGGGTGATGCGGTGCAGGTGATCGCGCTGCGTGCTGCAGATGCCGGTGCCGAGGATGTGCTTGGCGCCGATGCGGTGGTGTTTGCCACGCCGGAGACATTGGCCTCGATGAGCGGGGCGCTGAAGGATTTCTTTGACCGCAGCTATTACCCGCTGCTGGGGCGTTGCGAGGGCAAGTCGTATGCGCTGCTGGTGTGCGCGGGCTCGGATGGTCAACCAACGATCGCGCAGTTGCGCAGGGTGGCTTTGGGGCTGCGTTTGAAAGAGGTGGCCGACCCGGTGCTGGTGTGTACGCAGGCCCAGACGGCAGAGGCGATTGTGGCCGAGAAGAAGTTGCCTGAATCGCAGTTGGCGCGAGGCCGGGAGCTGGGTGCGCTGCTGGCAGCAGGGTTGGAGCTGGGAGTTTTTTGAGTTTGCTTCGGCTTGAGCCCCTCTCCCGCATGCGGGAGAGGGGTTGGGGTGAGGGCGCTCTTGAAGCACGTAGAGCAAAAGCTTTTAAGCTTTAAAAGCTCCCCTCATCCGGCCTTCGGCCACCTCGCTCCGCGCCCCGGCCCCGCGCAGCACGC
>PJUE01000169.1_pt1 | contig 70191 bp, 65 predicted proteins | sample 1512171 | NCBI WGS metagenome assembly PJUE01 (sample SAMN08177674, study PRJNA422409) | Feces metagenome, whole genome shotgun sequencing project. | isolation source: Chicken feces (3) enriched on wood chips: alkali lignin treatment | host: Gallus gallus | place: USA: Madison | collected 2015-01-15
ACCTAAATCATACTCTTGTAAAATCTTTACAATTTGAGTTTCACTAAATTTCGATTTTTTCATGACAGAACATTTTTTTAAAGTTAATACTTTTAATCTGTCTTAAAAACGGGGAAGGTTACCAAAACGGGGAAGGTTACCACACCAATACTGTTGAAGAAGATTACTTTATAACAAAAATAGATTCTGTTGATAATTATTATCTGATTTACGCTAAAAAAAGCAATGAAAATTTTAAATTTATTTCTGAAATGACACATACCGAATGTGCAAAAATAATAGAAGTAGGGAATAAGTACACTTTAAAAAAAGAGTCAATATTTGAGCTTAAAATCATAAAAAATGATTCCATTATAACAATTAGTAATCATGTTAACATAGATTGTATGATATTAGGTGATACTAAAATTTGCAAAGAATATGAAAACGAAATATATGATGTTTATAAATCAGAAAATTTAAAAGGGTTATGTTATAGTGAAGACTGATAGACAGAAAAAATCCCCTAATGGATAACACAACAATTTGATGAATATAACGATGTGTCAGTTTTGTAGTACAAAATACTTTGGTTTATATCTGTAAAAAAATAAAATATTTAAACAAATATAGTTAATAGCCTAAAAAGCATATAACCAATGCAAGTGGAAAATCTTAGAATTGAATGATAAAACAAGTAATCAAAATAATAGTCTATGGTATATTGTTTATATCTATAAGTTGTAATAAGAAAGAAAAAACAGAAAATTTTGAACAGTATTCGATGGTAATACCATCAAACTGGGAAAAAATTAAACTGAAAGGGATTGATTCCAATATTTATTTAATACTAACAGACAGAGGAGACTCTATATTTTCTGATTTTGGTAGATATAGCCAGAAATTTGAAGAAACCGTAAAAGTATTTTCTAAAGCTCAGATTGTAAAATATAAGGCTTTAGGGATGGATACAGAAGAATTATATTCTTCTGCTAACCCGGAAATTGATCAGTCACAAGGAACATTTCTGAGAGAATATTATTATTATGATACCATTGATGGCAAAATAGCAAAGATTAAAATCCCTAAAAAAGCTCCTAAAGGACAAACAGGAATCAATTTTGACAGTGTAGATTCAAGAAAAAATTCTCTGACCATTACTGCTGAGGATTTAAGTCAAGAAGAGCAACATCTTTTGCTTAAATCTTTCACAACGATAAGATTCAATTCTATAAAAAAATAAACGTCTTTTCATTTAATAAAGATCTTTCACCTTTCCATCCTAATTAAACCTCCTAAACCTATAAAAAACGCCTCCGGAATTAATTAATTTCGGAGGCGTTTTTGGATAACATTAGCAATAAAAGCTTATTGTTTTTTAAACGTAAACGTATTTTTGGTACGAGAATCATTACGGTCAAATATTTTAAGCACATACATACCTGTTTGTAAACTTTCCACACTGATACGGTTATCATCAATTCTTCCATATCCGATTAACTTGCCGCTAAGATCATAAATCTGATAATTTTCCTGTGACAGATCTTTACCGCTCAGATGCAGAAAATCATGTGTAGGATTCGGATACAGCGTTAAATCCGTGTTTTCAAACACCTCATTGCCTAATGTTACGGCCGCAGATCGGAAAATCAATAATTTCTGGTTGCTGCCACTTGTGGTTACGGTATAATTCAAAGATCCGATATACATATTTGTAAACCCGCCTGTCCAATACGTTTTTTCGCAGAACCATAACCTGTTTTGGTTGTCCATCCCGATCAGATTATAAGGAAACGTTTTAAGAGAAGAGTCCAGTACATAATGATGATCTACATCACCGTTGCTGTTAAATTCAAAACTAAACCATTTGGGCGTCTGATCGGCAACGATTTCAACACCGTTTCCGAAATTATAATGTCCCAGAAAATAGCCGAACGCAAGAATCTTATCTTTTACAAGTGTAAAATACAGAAATCGGCTATAGGTATCACTGTTTAAAGAAGGAATCTGTGTAGGTTTTTTGATCCAGCTTACCACTCCGTTTGTATTCAGCTTAATAAGAGAATTGGTTCTCTCATTGGTGGCATAACTTGTAGTATAACTTTGTCCCCAGTAATCAACAGTCGTAGAAGAACTGAAGTTACCGGACATATACTCATCCATCAGAAACAGATTGTCATTGGAATCAATCTGAAACTGCACAAATTCCATTGATAAAGCGCTGTTCGGAATCGTCGGTGACTTCGCCCACATAAACTGTCCGGCTGAACTGTATTTTACCATATAAAACTTGCTTCTCTGAGCAACTGCATTTTGAAGCGTAGCAGTCCCAAAAGTTGCCTTAGAACCCATCATAGTTCCCACCATATACACATTGTTTTGGGAATCAAGTCTGAGCGCAGGGGTATGGTTGTTAAATACAAAAATTGAAGGGTACGTTTCATTCACAGGATTGGTGGAAGAATGAAACCACTGCATTCCGTTACCGTTTACATTCAGCTTTCCGATGACCATGCGCGTCAGCTGTTTTTGAGTAGGATGTGCTGTCGGGTTTGAATAATTAATACCATCTACTTTAATATTTTGCTGAGAAGCTCTTGCAGCAACATATACATCATCATTTTTGGCAACGGCAAGGCTAAACATCATCAGATCGCCTCCTTCAAATGTTTTCTTCCACGCAACAACTCTCCCTTTTGAAAGTTTTAGCATCATTACTTTAGACGTTAAAGCATCAGTATTGGCAAAATACGTCTGACCATCCAGAATATAGCCTTGTTGTACCCCATAGGTCAGATAAATATTATCCTTATCATCTACAGTGATATCAAACAATTGTTCATACCCCGTGCTGTTCAGCATAAAATGGTCAATAAGCTGTGCTTCATCATCATAATGGGCAAGCAGTATTCTGAAATTTCCCTGCTGGTAATTCGGGTTGGTCACAACAACTCCGGGTTCTAACGTGTATGTAGCCGTATTAAACGAAATTGGAACCAGATAGGTATTGTCCTTAAGCCATATTTTTTCGTGGGTATAGACATTTCCGTTAATATTAAAAATTTTTACCAGATCAAAATCTGCCTGAGCAAACGATTGATGTACGATAAACAATAAAAATAATAAGTAAATTTTTTTCATAATCGAACGGGTTAATAATTCACATAGCGGGTTAACAGTTTGTTAACAACTGACAATATTAATAATAAAAATTCAATAATAAAACAAAAATATTAGTAATATGATAGTTTATTTTAGTTGTTGTTGTGAAATAATAAATAAATGTTTATTGCTTTTGGAGAAAATAAATACCGGCTGTGTTTAAGAAGATATCTGAATAGCTGATGTAACAGAAAATAAAACGCAGTTATAAATCAAGCAGTATGCATCGTGTATTCCTGTTAAAAACAGTATTTTTACATCGGTTTAAACTTGAAAACAGATGAAACAACCGCACTACTTAAAAAAGGGCGATCGGGTAGCCCTTGTGTGTACCGCAAGAAAATTTACAAAAGAAGCCTGTGAGCCTGCCATACAGTTATTGGCTTCGTGGGGTTTAAAAGCAGTATTGGGGGCTACCATCGGCAAAGACAATTTTCAACTGGGAGGAACTGATGAAGAACGGGCAGCAGATTTGCAGCAGATGCTTGACCGTCCGGATATAAAAGCCATCTGGATTGCAAGAGGCGGTTATGGTACTGTGCGTATTCTGGATAAACTGGATTTTACAGCCTTTATTAAAGCACCCAAGTGGATTGTAGGTTTCAGCGATATTACTGTTTTGCATAGCCATGTCAATACACTTCAGATTCCCAGCATACATGCCATCATGCCATTTACAGTTCCGAATACGATAGAAACTGCTGTCGTTTCTTTGCGAAAAGCATTATGCGGCGAAACACTTTCGTATGAGATACCGTCACATCCTGCCAACAAAACCGGGCAGGCATCCGGTGAACTTGTAGGAGGCAATCTTTCCATCTTATACAGTTTGCTCGGATCTGCCACAAGTCTGAACACCAAAGGTAAAATTCTGTACATTGAAGATCTGGATGAATATCTGTACCACATCGACCGGATGATGTACAATCTTAAAAGAAACGGTTATTTTGAGGGTTTACAGGGAATGGTTGTGGGCGGAATGACAGATATGCATGATAATGCTATCCCTTTTGGATTTGATGCCGTTCAGATTATACTGGACATCACCAAAGAATATGCGTTTCCGGTTTGTTTTGATTTTCCGGCCGGGCATGTTCAGGACAATCGGGCATTGCGTTTGGGACAGCAAGTAGTATTAGCAGTAGAAAAAGAGCGTACCTCTTTAACATTTAGCGATGGCGGAGCATAACGATACCGGAAAAAAAGGAGAAGATCTCGCGGTGGATTATCTGTTGCAAAACGGATATGAGATTGTGGAACGCAACTGGTATTACCAAAAGGCAGAAATAGACATCATTGCACGGCAGCAAAACATATTGATAGCCGTTGAGGTAAAAACCCGTTCATCTGCAGCGTATGGTTTGCCTCAGGATTTTGTAAATCAGACCAAAATAAAAAGACTCGTTGCGGCATTTGATGCGTATATCACCCAAAGAGATCTGGATGTTCACGCACGGTTTGACATTATTGCCGTACAGTTTACACCTGAGGGAACTGCAATTGAACACATACAGGAAGCTTTTTATCCTTTGTGAAGCCAGGTTTTTCTGATGGCGTCCAGCGCATAGACATATTCACCCGAAATATTTTCTTTGGCTGCGGCAATCATCGCAGAAGCGAGGTCTTCTGTGGGTAACGGTTCATACGAGCGATAGATTCCCAATCTGTTGAGAAAGCGAATCAGACCCACTGAAAGTTGCTCCATAGCACGGTCCGTATTTTTTCGGATCAGCACACCCGGTTGAAAAACAATATTGCAGGAATAGGCTAAGGCTTTTATAGCCTCTTCAAGCTTGCCTTTCATCTGCGGGTAAAACATCCGACTCTGGGAAGAAGCTCCGTAAGACGAAACCAGAACATGCGTATTACAGCCATTCTCTTTGGCATATTTTGCAAATTGATACGGATATTCATAATCGACCTTCCATTGATTGGTTTTCGTTTTCGCCTCTTTTATCGTAGTTCCCATACACGAAAAAACCACATCTCCCGTAATCAGATCACGCCATTGCTCCATTGCATTAAAATCGACCACATGCGCGGTTAACTTTTCGTGAACCGCAGCAGGTGCCTTTCTCACAAATACAATTACCTCTTCAAAAAAAGGATCATTCAATAAGTTTTCAACCAATGGTTTTCCGGTGGCTCCGGTGGCTCCGATTACTAATGCTTTCATAAAAAATGTTTATAAAAGCAATGTATTAAAAATTTGCTAAACAATAGCAGAGATCACAGCATATTTTGTATTTTAGAACAACTAATCAAACCAAGTGTTATGCAAGCATATAGAGTAGAATCTGACTTGTTAGGGGAACTTAATATTCCCGTGGATGCCTACTTTGGCGTTCAGACTCAAAGAGCCATCAACAACTTTAAAATATCCAATCACCAACTTGCCCATTATCCTGAATTTATAAAAGCACTGGCTGTAGTAAAGCTCGGAGCGGCGCAGGCTAATTTTGAACTGGGCATTCTTAACGAAGACATATACAAAGCCATTAGTTACGCCTGTAATGAGCTCATGGAAGGTCGGTTTACAGAACAGTTTCCGATTGATATGATTCAGGGCGGAGCGGGGACTTCCGTCAACATGAATGCGAATGAAGTAATTGCCAATATTGCCTTGGAATATCTGGGCAAAGAAAAAGGAGATTACCAGTATTGTTCGCCGAATGATCACGTCAACCTTTCGCAGTCGACGAATGATGCCTATCCGTCTGCGTTAAAACTCGCCTTGTTTGAAATGAACAAACAGCTGTTAGCAGCTTTGGAAAAACTCTATTTTGCTTTTGATAAAAAAGCCGCAGAGTTTGAAAACGTGATCAAAATGGGAAGAACACAGTTGCAGGATGCCGTTCCAATGACCTTAGGACAGGAATTTGAAGGATTTTCGATCACCTTTAAAAAGGAAATACGATCCATTACCCGAAGCGCTTTAAACCTTTTGGAAATCAACATGGGGGCTACGGCAATCGGCACAGGCTTAAATGCCATCCCGGATTATGCACAACTGTGTACTTCAAAAATAGCTGCGATTACCAATGAACCGGTAAAACTGGCGGAGAATCTCGTGGAGGCCACTTCCGATACCAGCGCCTTTGTCGAATATTCATCGGGACTCAAAAGGCTTTCCATCAAGCTTTCCAAAATATGCAACGATTTGCGCCTGCTTGCTTCGGGACCCAGAACCGGATTGTTTGAGTTGAAATTACCACCTAAACAGCCGGGATCTTCCATCATGCCGGGTAAAGTAAATCCGGTAATACCGGAGGTAGTCAATCAGGTGTGTTTTAAAGTCATCGGAAACGATCTTACGGTAACGTTCGCTGCTGAAGCCGGACAGTTGCAGTTAAACGTAATGGAGCCCATAATTGCTTTTTCAATCATGGAATCGATTCAGTACCTCACCAACGCCATACGCACACTGCGAACAGAATGTGTAGAAGGTATTATTGCCAATACCGAACATCTGCGTCAGGAAGTGCAAAACAGTATCGGGATTGTAACGGCATTGAATCCGCATATCGGATACAAAGCAAGTACAAAAATTGCCAAAGAAGCATTGGAAACAGGGCGAAGTGTATACGATCTCGTTTTGGAACATCAACTGCTTACTGAGGAAAAACTAAACGAAATACTGGATCCGAAAAACATGCTCGGACCTCATATCTGATCTTATAACAGAGGGGCGAGCAGTCTGCATACAGAGGCGAACCCCTTTTTATACCATTTTTCATTAGTCCAGCTGTTGAGCGTCATACGGCGTGATACCAAACGGTCTTCATCAAACTGTCTGTTCAGCTCGGCTGCTGTCTTTTCACACAAAATTAAAGACGTAATTTCAAAGTTGATATAAAAACTGCGGATATCCAGATTCATCGTACCTACAAAAGAAAGCTGGTCATCTACAACTACGGTTTTGGCATGCATAAATCCTTTTTCATATAAAAACACCTCTACGTTGCGTTCTAACAGCGGTTTCAGAAAAGAAAGCGATGCATATTGCACCACGGTAGAATCTCCCGTTAATGGTAGCATAAGCTCAATATGTACCCCTTTGGAAGCTGCAATCATCAAAGCCGATTTAAAAGCTTCTCCGGGAATAAAGTAAGGAGTGCAAATGCGTACAGAAGTCTTGGCTTTCATAATAGCTGCAATAACGGATTCCATACCGGACGGAATAAGTTCTCCGGGTGACGTAAGGGCAAAAGAAACCGGAATAGAGGATGGTAGAGTTGTCTCTTTCAGATAGTTTTCGTCAAGATGATACAGAGCACCGCGTGTAATACGCCAGTTCATAAAAAAATAAATTTCAAGCAGGCGTACCGCATCTCCTTCCAGACGGACACTGGTATCTCTCCAGTACAATTCATTTTTATTCTTTGAAATGGATTGGTTACAATATTTATCAGAAATATTGATACCGCCCGTAAAGCCGATGTTGCCGTCAATAATGGCAATTTTGCGGTGATTTCTGTAATTGCTGTTGGCAAGAGAATTGAAATGCACAGGCAAAAACACCTGAAAATCAATACCGCTGTCCAGCAGTTCCTTGCGCAGTTTTGAAAGCCGGGGAGAACCAAAATCATCGGTCATCAACCGCACAATAACACCCTCCTTCACTTTTTTCTTCATCAGTTCTATAAACGTACGGCCTGTAGTATCGTCATCAAAAATATAGTATTCCAGATGGATATGGTGTCGGGCATTTTCCATAGCTTCCAACAAGGCCGGAAACTTTTGCTCACCATTGAAGAGTAAGGATATTTTATTTTTCAGCGTAAGGGAAGAAGAACGGGTGTTTACCAAATATTGAAAAACACTTCCAAAAGGCTCTCCAATGGCCTGAACTTCTTTTTCCATGATGGGATGCAAATCTTTCCAACGTGTGAGAATCTCCTGCTGAAGATGTTTGTCCAGTTTCCGGAAATATTTTTCTTTCTGGAATTTCTGTCCAAACAGATAATAAAACAAAATACCGAGCAACGGAACAAATACGATGATAAGAATCCATGCAATCGTTTTTTCCGGATTGCGGTTTTCAATGAGGATAGTGATGATAACAGAAATATAAATCAGAGATATAGGTATCCAGTACCATTCTTTTATAAAATCCCATATCAAATGTATGTATTCCATTTTGCTATTTCTTAATACCTTTGTAATTTAGAAAAATAAAACAGCAAATGAAAAAGTTTTTGATCGTAGGTTTGGGCAACATCGGAGCCGAATATGTAAATACACGCCATAACATCGGTTTTAAAGTAGTTGATTTTTTAGCAAATGAAGAGGGAGCAGATTACCAAACCGTAAAACTGGGAAGTATGGCAGAGGTAAAAATAAAAGGAAGAACCTTATTGCTGTTAAAACCGAATACCTATATGAACCTTTCCGGAAAAGCGGTACAGTATTGGATGGAAAAAGAAAAGATAAGCGCTGAAAATGTGCTGGTGATTACGGATGATCTCAATCTGCCATTCGGTACTTTGCGCATCAAGCCAAAAGGTTCAGATGGCGGCCATAACGGTCTGAAAAGCATTCAGGCACTATTGGGTACCACAGAATATCCGCGTTTCCGGTTTGGAATCAGCGATGAATTTAAAAAGGGACAGCAGGCAAATTATGTATTGGGAGACTGGACAGAAGAGGAAAAGGAAGCTTTAAAAGAGCGTCTCAAAGTTGCTTCAGAAGCAGTTAAATCTTTTGCTTTGGCCGGATTGGGAAATACAATGACTTCATTTAACGGAAAATAGTATGAAAAAGGCAATATTGTATTTATTATTAGCCAATCTGTTTACAGCTTGTGCTATGTTTAACAGGAAAACAGAAACAAAAACAGTAGAAACGATGGCGGCAATAATCAACAATCCATGTCCGGAGCAAGGCAATTGCACGGCAGAGCGTCTTAAAGATAAAGCATTGTCACTTCGGGAAAGCGAAGATGGAAGAGAGGTATATGTGGAAGTGATCGATCAGAAAGGCAGTTATGTCGTTCACTATAAATATGAAAAAACGGCCAGTGGAAAGTATCAGGATGATTTTCATACAGAAGAACTATTTTTCCAGATTCCGGCTGAGGCGTTCAAAAAAGAATATAAAGATGCTGATTTGCAAAACGTTTTTATGGTTTTTGGAAGACAATGTTACTGCAAAGGGTTTGCGGGCAATTTCAGAGTAACACAGGGCGATTTACAAATCGACCATTCAGAGGAAGAAACACAGGTAAGCGTGCGCTTTAAGGCAGTGGTACCTCAGCTTTTTGAAGAACTTAATTTTAAAGTGCGATAGATGAAAAACGTATTTTTTATAGTGATGTTTTTTTGCTCCGTACAGTTGCTCAACGCACAAAATGACAGCATAGTACCTGTTGTCGGTCGCGGATCAAACACCACAGATTTTCCGGAACTTTCGGTACAACCTCAGTATATCGGTGGAATTGAAGCAATAGGCCGTACAGTGGCCATGAGTTACAATTATCCGCGTGAGGCTATAGATGAGGGCATTACCGGAACTATTATGGTTGAATTTATTGTGGATGAGGAAGGCAATGTGGCTGATGTCACCATAAAAAAAGGACTGTGTGTGCCTTGCGATCAGGAGGCATTAAGAGTCGTAAAGCGGCTTCAGAAGTTTGAACCCGGACTCGATCAGAACGGAAAACCGGTCAAAGCGCGTTATTCTCTTCCCATTACATTGAATCTCGCTGAATAATTTTTACTACTTTTGCACCGAAATCGGTTGAACATTGTTCATTAATAGGGAATCAAGTACGATCACATCAAATCTTGAGCTGTACCCGCAACTGTAGGCGATACCATATTCTTGTATAAGAAAAAGGACGCAAGTCAGGATACCTGCCATTTTCACAACATTAAACTTTCGGGAGTTAAAGTTGATGAGAATAGTGCATTGGCTCTGCTTTATTTTCTTTATATCCTAAAAGTTGTCATACTGTATATTTAACAACAAACATATTTAGGATGAAAAAAATTACCTTATTTTTCGTGTTATTACTGGCACAATCCCTTTTTGCACAATTTACAGAAAATGATATCCGGTTTTGGGTGGGAGAAGGTACTAAAAAAGCTTTTTTAGTAGCGGATTTCAAAGGAGAAGAAACCATTCATTCTTATGCCTGGGGATATCGTTTTGAAAACGAAGATCTGACAGTAGAAGATATGCTGAATGCTCTTCTTGCTGCTGAACCAAAATTGCAGGCTCAGATCGACAGCGGATATCTATCTTCCCTTACTTATAACCACCATACCGAGTTGCCGGATCAGTTTGGCTGGGCTACTTTTGACGGAACATCACTGGAAAATTTATCTATGAATAACGGAGTGGGCTATACAGACCTATATGACGGTATGTGGTTTGGTATGACGGCGATGACGGATGACATTGAAGAGCCTTCAACACCGGTAGCGGCTTACAGCTCACAATGGTTTTCAGAAGACGAAATCGTTACCTGGTTTGGAACAGGAACCCATAAAAGTCTTGTTGTGATTGATTTCGGAACCGATTCTGAAGCCGGAGCAGACTCTTTTGTTTTTGGAATCCGCTATGAGGCAGAAACGATAACAGCAGCAGAAGCTTTAGAACTGATACAAACAGAAGCCGATGCATTCGATTATGTAATGGATGCTACCCATCTTAGCGAAATCAACTGGACAACATATAGCGGGGCAGGAGAATGGAAATCTTATACGGGTACCGATCTGTCGGATTGGAAAGAAACAGTTGTTGCTCAGGTTGCACTACAAAACGGGCAATGGCTTGGACTGAGCCTGGGCTCAAGACGACCTTTTACGCCTCGTGAAGAAGGAACTCTTGCAAACGGAGAGCATCATAAGGTTTCATTCAGCATCTATCCGAATCCGGCAGTTGAGATGGTTACCTTAAAGACAGAGCAGCCACTTAAAAAATATACAATGTATAGCAGTAACGGGAAAAAGATACAGGAAGGAACCGAAACGGTAGTGAATGTATCTGCTTTGAGTTCCGGAATATATATTATAGAAGTATGGACTGAGACGGGGAGAACGGCTCAGAAATTATGGAAAAAATAATAAAAAAAATGCGCTTTGAACTCAAAGCGCATTTTTTTTATTGCCAGCCTCCACCCAGCGATTTGTATAATTTTACACGCGAAAGTAGTTTTGCATGTTTTATTCTGTTGAGGTTCAGCTCATTTTCAAGTGCTGCTTTCTGTGTCGTGATTACTTCCAGATAAGTAGCGTATCCGCTGTTAAAAAGCAGGTTGGATTGTTTGATCGCCAGATTGGTTGTCTGTACCTGATCTTCAGCGATAGCAAGCTGCTCTTCTACATTTTTAATTACAATAAGGGCGTCAGAAACTTCAGTGATAGCAGTATAAACTGTTTTCTGTAAATCGATTTCTGCCTGTTCACGTTCAATTTTGGCCACTTCAAAGTCGGTCTTTAATCTTTTTTTACTGAATACAGGTTGTGTAAGCCCACCAATAACACTTCCGAATAAGGCTCCGGGTATATTGAACCAATTTTCAGGAAGCATACTGTTGACACCTCCGCTGAGGTTGATCTCCAGAGACGGATAGCGCTTTGCCTGTGTAACACCCACTACGGCATTTTTGGCATCGAGCTCCAGTTCAGCAGCTACCACATCAGGGCGGTGACGCACCAGTTCTAACGGAACACCAATAGTGAGGGTATCTTTAGGAACGAGAGTAGACAGCATAGCATTTCCGAATTTTACTTCATCGGGAAACTGACCTACAAGCAAACGCAATGCGTTTTCCTGAACCCCGATTTGTTGCTTAAGATTAGGAATAAGCGCCTTGGCTACCAGCATTTGCGATTTTGTCTGCTGTGTTGCCAATGCCGTGGTGTTACCCGCCTGATATTGTAAATCAACGATTTTTAGAGTATTTTGAGTAAGCTCATAATTCGATTGCGCAACTTCAAGCTGCGCATTCAGCAACAGCAGATTGTAATATCCTTCAGCAATTTTACTGATGATTTCGGTTTGTATTGTCTTTTGGGCTTCTTTGGTTTGCAGATAGCCTGCGAGTACTTCATCGCGCTGATTTTTGATCTTTCCCCAGATATCTATTTCCCAGCTTACATTCAGAGAACTTGCATTCTGCATAGTGTACCAATACATGTTTTCAGGAGCTTCTTTTCCCTGAGTGTTGTAGTATTTGGAAGAAGCTGTACTGTAAAAATCTTTGGAACGGTACTGATAGTTTACATTGCCCAAAGTGGCACTGACAGAGGGAAGCCATTCCATATTTGCCTGTCCGGCTCTGAGGTTGTTTATTTCAATATTTTTCAGTGCTTTCTGAATGTCAAAATTATATTGAAGTCCCTGCTCAATCAGAGCGATAAGATAGGGATCTTCAAAATACGCTTTCCACTGAATCTCGGCTACATCAAGACTGTCTGTAGCAACATGCAGGGAATCCTGACCTCTGAAAGTATCCGGTACTTCAATAGCCGGAGCCTGATATTCTTTCTGAAGTTTACAGGAATGCAATGCAAGAACCATAAGCAGGCTCAATCCGATCGTGTAATATTTATTCTTATAAAGGGTCATAATCAATCGTTTTTAAATTTTGCTTTCCATTTTTCATCCAGTGTCTGGAATACACAAAACAATAAGGGAATAAAAAAGATACCTGTGGCTACTCCGAACAGCATACCTCCGGCAGCACTGAAACTGATGGAATGATTTCCCTGTGCAGAAGGTCCTACTGTCCACATCAGTGGAACAAGCCCTGCTACAAATGCAAAAGAGGTCATCAGGATGGGGCGCAGTCTCATTTTGGCGCCTTCAATAGCAGCATCGGTTATGTTTTTACCTTTTTTACGCTGCTGTAATGCAAATTCTACAATAAGAATCGCGTTTTTTGCCAACAGTCCGATAAGCATGATCAAACCAACCTGTACATAAATATTGTTTTGCAGTCCCGCCATGTTCACAAATGAGTAAACCCCCAATAAACCGGTTGGTACAGATAATAAAATAGCAAAAGGCAGCATAAAGCTTTCGTATTGTGCGGCTAAGAGAAAAAAGACAAAAATAATGCTCAGAGAGAAAATAATAATCGCCTGATTACCTGCCAGTTTTTCTTCCAGCGTCATTCCCGTAAATTCATAAGAGAAATTTCCGGGTAGTTCTTTAGAGAGTTCTTCTACAACCTTTATAGCATCTCCGGTGCTGTACCCGTCTGCGGGTGTGGCCTTAATAGAGATAGCGTTGAAAAGATTGTAACGGTTAACTGTTTCAGGACCTAATACTTTTCGCAATTTTACAAGCGTATTGGCAGGTAGCATTTCACCTTTATCATTTTTTACAAAAATATTATTAAAGGTTTCCGGATCGGTCCGGTAATCAATATCAGCCTGCATATATACCCGATACTGTCTTCCGAAACGGCTGAAATCTCCCGCTTGTACGCGACCGTAATAAGCGCGGATGGTGTTCATAAGTTCCTTTACATTGACCCCTAAAGCCCGGGATTTTACATAATCGATATCTAATATATATTGAGGGAAATTGGCATTAAAAGAAGTAAAAGCATTGGCTATTTCTTCTCTTTCGTTGAGCTTTTTGATGAAATCATCGGCTACTTCATTAAACTTTCCGAATTCACCGCCAAGACGGTCCTGTAATACGAATTCCAGTCCGCTGAAATCTCCGAATCCTTGTACAGTTGGGCGTGGAAATACATTAAAACTGGCTTCATTGATCGCAGACAGATCTTTTTGAATGCTGCTGATGATTTCCTGAATGTTTTTTACTGCTCCGCGTTCATTGATGGGTTTCAGGTTGATATAGCCCACAGCAAACGACGGACTTGCATTGGCATCGATGGTATTATAACCGGATATATTGGTCATGCCTTCAATTTCAGGACGTCCCTGCAACACGCTGTCGGCTTTTGCCAAAGCAATTTTTGTCCGCGCCAGAGAAGCTCCGGGAGGCATTGTCAATGAGTATGTAATAAAGCTGTCGTCTTCTGTTGGAATAAAGCTTGAAGGGGTCTGACGCATACTGAATATGCCCAATAGAATGATGATACCCAATACCAGTAAAGAAAATTTCTTGTTGGCAATCGATTTTTTAACGATATCGGTATATCTGCCTGTAAACCGGTCAAAGGCAATATTGAACAAATTGAAAAAGCGTTCTTTTCGGTACCGAAGCTTACCTCTTATTCCTTTTCGGATGATCTTTTTATCCGATTTGGCATCGTGTACATCGTGATCAATAGGTTTCAGAAAAACCGCACAAAGTGCAGGTGTCAGGGTTAATGCGTTGACAGCAGAAATCAGAATAGCAATAGCCAGTGTATAGGCAAATTGTTTGTAAAAAATTCCCGATGGTCCTTCCATAAAACCAACCGGTAAAAAAACAGCTGCCATTACCATAGTGATGGATAAAATGGCTCTGGTAATTTCACTCATTGTAGAAATAGTCGCTTCTTTAGCTTTAAGACCGGTGGTGTGCATTTTTTCATGAATGGCTTCTACCACCACAATCGCATCATCTACCACAATACCAATGGCAAGCACCAAAGCAAACATGGTCAGCACATTGATAGAAAACCCTAACAGGTAAACAAAAAATAAAGTACCCAATAAGGAAATAGGAATGGCAATAGCCGGAATAATCGTAGATCTGAAATCCTGTAAAAAGATAAATACAATGATAAAAACCAGAAAAAAAGCTTCAAAAATGGTACTTTTTACCTGATTGATGGATTCATCGATCTGATTTTTTACCGAATAGCTGATGTCGTATTTTATCCCCTTCGGAAAGGTTTTGGAAACGCGTTCCAGAACCGTACGAATGCCCATATCGATATCACGTGCATTGGATCCGCTGGTTTGAGTGATGTTTAAGGTAAGTCCCGGAAAACCGTTGACACTGTTGTCACTTCCTACATTTGAAGCGCCAAACTCTACCCGTGCAATGTCTTTCAATAATAATACTGAACCGTCTTGATTGGTTTTAATAACCAGATTTTCGTATTCTTCGGGCAGGCTGAAACGTCCCTGATGGCGCAAAGGAGTCTCAAAAGCTTCTTCGGAAGTTTCTCCGAATTTACCCGGTGCAATTTCAAAATTCTGATCCCGGATGGCTTTCATCACATCCTGAGGCGTCAGTTGATATAGTGCCAGTTTTTCCGGATTGATCCACGTACGCATAGAATAATCTCTGGCACCTACGCGGGATACTGCCGCCACTCCGGGAACTCTGAGTATTTCTCTGTTGAGGTTGATTTGGGAAAAAGCCTGTAAAAACGTTTCATCATAGATACCGTCCGGATGATCACTATAAATATTGATGGTCATGATGTTTCCGCTCTGGCGTGGCGTTACGGAAATACCGGCTTCGTTGACTTCTGAAGGAATCTGGCTCGTAGCTCTGGAAACACGGGTTTGCACGTTTACAGCAGCCTGATCAGGATTGGTTCCTGCTTCAAAATTGATGTTGATGGTTCCCGATCCGCTGTTACTCGCTTTTGAGGAAATATACGTCATATTATCAACCCCGTTGATGGCTTCCTCAATGGGTAATAAGACACTTTCCGCAACGGTTTCTGCACTGGCGCCAGGATACGACAGGGAAACCGTTACACTCGGAGGAGCAATTTCTGGAAACCGTGTAATCGGCAGTTTGGTTAGACCAATCAATCCCAGTAACACAAAGAGAATAGAAATAACCGTTGCCAGTATAGGGCGTTGTATAATGGATTTTAGCATAATGTACTATTGGAAATTAGAACTGAGGCTTCACGATGTCGCCTTCTGCAAGTTTGTTTAAACCTGTTTTGATGACTAAATCACCGGGTTTTAAGCCACTGGATACGATGTAATTCTGACCCGATACATCTTGAATTTCAATCATTTGAAACTTCACACGGCTTTGTTCATCCAGAATATAGACAAATGTTTTGTCCTGTATGGTGGTAGTCGCTTGTTGCGGTACGAGAATCACATTACTTTTACTTTCTTTAAGCTTTATGGTACCTGTATTTCCGGAGCGCATAAGGTCCTGAGAGTTTGGAAAACTGGCACGTAATGCAATAGAGCCTGTAGACCGGTCTACCTGACCGTTAATCGCATCTACATATCCTTTTTCGGAGTACTCAGTGCCATCTGCCAGAATGAGTTGCACATCGCTCATAAGCTTACCGCCTTTTTCTGAATTTTCCCGATCGTTTTGCTGTAGTTTATTTTTGGTAAAATAGAGATAATCGGATTCACTGATGCTGAAATACACATACACATCGCTGATATCTGTTAAAACGGTAAGAGGTTGTGTTTCTCCTTTGGTTACCAGGTTTCCGATACGTTTGGGAAGCCTCCCTATATAACCGCTTACAGGGGCCTTGATAACCGTAAATTCCATATTGATTTTTGCAGACGCAACTGCCGAACTGGCTCTTGCCAAAGAAGCCTTTGCTACTTCATAATTAGATTTAGCCGTTTCAAGCTGAACGCCGGCGATGACCTCATTTTCAATTAGTGGTTTTAACCGGTCAATTTCTAACTGAGCGTTTTTTAGTTTTGCTTTTTCAACATTTTCAGTAGCCAAAGCATCATTCAGAACTTCCTGATACGGTAACGGACTGATTTTAAAGAGCGCTTGTCCTTGTTTTACATAGTCCCCTTCGTCTACATAAATTTCTTCTAAAAGTCCTTCTACCTGAGGACGGATTTCAACATTTACTTTTCCTTCTATGGTTCCTATATAGTCCTTAACGGTAATGGCTGATGTAGTATCTATTTTAATAACAGGTAATGTAAGAGCATTTTCCTGTTCATTGGGTTCTTTTTGCTGTCCTTTTTTACAACTCTTAAGACTGAAGGGAAGGGCGAGGAGCAGTAAACCAAAAAGAATACAGAGTTTAGTGTGTTTTTTAAAAATCATAGTATGTTTTGGGATTGTATTAGACCCTTATACATTACAAATATGAGACCTCACAAAGAAATAGTCTGTAAACGAAGTGTTTTTTTAAATTATTTTTAAGAAATCTGGAAAACAACATTCCATTTTTTAGGAAGGTGTTAACGTTGTGTGTTGTTTCATAGTCCTTTTGGGTAAGGAGATTTCTACAAAATGAGTATAGGAGCAACAAAAAAAGCCGCTAATCATGGTTAGCGGCTTGTATAGAATATATAAAATGACTATTTTATATGTAATGCTATTGACAATTCTTCTAATTGAGCGTTATCTATCGCTGCCGGGGCATCGATCATGACATCTCTTCCGGAATTATTTTTAGGGAATGCGATAAAATCACGTATCGTTTCCTGTCCGCCGAGTATAGCCGTCAGACGATCCAGTCCAAAAGCCAATCCACCGTGTGGCGGTGCTCCATATTGAAAAGCATTCATCAGAAAACCAAACTGTTCTTGTGCCTGTTCTGGTGTAAAGCCTAAATGTTTAAACATAAGGGCTTGTGTATCTTTGTCATGGATACGAATAGATCCGCCTCCGATTTCATTACCGTTTAATACTAAATCATAAGCATTGGCACGTACTTTTCCGGGATCTGTATCCAACAGATGCATATCTTCTTTTTTCGGAGAAGTAAACGGATGGTGCATAGCATGGAAACGCTCACTTTCTTCGTCCCATTCCAATAAAGGAAAATCAACGACCCAAAGAGGTGCAAATTCATCCGGTTTGCGAAGCCCCATTCGATTGCCAAGTTCCATACGCAAAGCGCTTAATTGAGAACGTGTTTTGTGAGCTGCACCTGATAAAACCAGAATAAGATCTCCGGCTTTAGCACCTGTTTTTTCAGCCCATTGTGCCAGATCTTCCTGATCGTAAAACTTATCTACAGATGATTTAAATGTTCCGTCAGCTTCACACTTACAATATACCATACCCAGTGCGCCTACCTGAGGGCGTTTTACCCAGTCAATAAGGGCATCGATCTCTTTTCGGGAATAGGAAGCCGCACCCGGAACAGCAATACCAACAACTAATTCAGCATTGTTGAATACTGCAAAATCTTTATGTTGAGCCACTTCATTGAGTTCACCGAATTCCATCCCAAAACGAATATCCGGTTTGTCATTTCCATATTTCTTCATCGCTTCATCAAAAGTCATTCTTGGAAAGTTCTGAATATCAATATGGTGAATTTCTTTTAATAAGTGACGCGTCATTCCTTCAAAAACATTAAGAATATCTTCCTGCTCAACAAAAGACATCTCACAGTCAATCTGTGTAAATTCAGGTTGACGGTCTGCACGCAAATCTTCGTCGCGAAAACATTTTACAATCTGAAAATACTTGTCCATTCCACCAACCATTAATAGCTGCTTAAAGGTTTGAGGTGATTGCGGTAAAGCATAGAATTGACCCGGATTCATACGGGAAGGTACCACAAAATCTCTTGCGCCTTCCGGAGTAGATTTTATAAGATATGGGGTTTCTACTTCACAAAAATCCAGATTAGACAAATAGTTACGAACTTCCTGAGTTACTTTATGACGAAACATCAGACTGTTTTTTACCGGATTTCTGCGAATATCCAGATAGCGGTATTTCATACGAATATCTTCTCCACCATCTGTTTCATCTTCAATGGTAAAAGGAGGCAGTTGAGAAGAATTGAGGATGGTTAAGGCAGATACTAAAACTTCAATGTCTCCGGTAGCCATATTATTGTTTTTTGCTTCACGCTCAATAACGGTTCCTTTTACCTGAACCACAAACTCGCGACCCAATGATTTCGCTTGTTCCATTACTGTTTTTTCTGTGCGCTCTTCGTCAAATATCAATTGTGTAATTCCATATCGGTCGCGTAAATCAACCCAAATCATAAAACCTTTATCACGTGATTTCTGAACCCAGCCCGATAGGGTAACTTCTTTATTTTTATCGGCAATTCGCAATTCGCCGCAAGTATGACTTCTATACATTGTTAAGACTCTATAGTTGAGAACAAAGGTAAAAAGTTTTACGGGTACTTCCGAAAAATTAAATATAATTTGATGTTTTCTGTAAAAAATAATTATTTGTTAAAATTAATCAAAGGTGTGTAGTTATTTTTTGATTTAATTTATTTATTTTAGACAAAATAACAATAATAATGGGAATATGAAATTAAAACTACTTTTTACCTTTCTTAGTATTGGCGCTCTGCACACCTATGCGCAGGGATTGAATCAAAGTGAATGGCTCTGGGAGGTTCATGTGGAGAACACCTCCATTGCAGGGAGTCAGTCTCTCGGGTTTATCGATAAAAACGGACATCACTTTATGGTGGGAAATTTTAACGGAACTTCAACAACCGTACAGGGAACCACTCTTCAAAATTCCAGTATAGTAACTGCTCCGTTTAAATCTGATGCATTTATTGCACGGTTTGACAGTGAAGGTGCCCTGATGAATGTCATTCATTTTGAAGGCAGTCATTCAGAAACCATTACCTCTGTAGAATACGATGGTGAAGATCATTATTATATCAGTGGGGATTACAAAGGAACGATGAAACTAAACAGTACTACGGTATTGGAAAACCAGGATTTGACAGCATCTAAAACCTTTATTGCCAAATTTAATTTGTCAGGACAGCTTATCTGGTCAAAAGTTTTTGATCAGTATATTGGCAGTACCTATCTGAAGTATAAAAATGGATATCTTTATATGGCTGGAAATTATGCGTGGGATCAACTCACATTTGAGAATACTGTTTTACCCGAAGCCAACTATAACCCAACAATTGTTGGTATGGATAAGAACCTGGTCGCTAAGTTTGCCGCATCAAATGGTAATTTAGTATGGGTTTCATCCTCAAAATATACAGGACCTCATACAACTGTTTCTTCCGACAGAATCGGAGCTCAGGTAAAAACTTTAGCGATTGACAACAACGGAAATGTTTATATCGCAGGTGATTTTTTTGCTAAATCAGTCACCTTTGGTACTGTCACACTCAACAGAACTTCCAATACAAATGCCAACGTATTTTTCGTACGTTACAATAGTTCCGGTGCTGTAGCCTGGGCAAAAACCGCTACTATCGGAGCTACTTCCGATGCAAAGGTTTTTGATATGGGAGTAGATTCCGCTAACGATGTGTATATCACCGGAATTGCTTATAATTCGAGCATTAATTTTGACGGAACTTCCTTGCAGTTTCCGGGTAATTATGGTAGTTTCTTAGTTAAATATAATACAGCAGGTAATCTGTTATGGGCAAAAAAAGGGGGTATTTCTTCTGATCAGGCACCTGGTACAGGTTTAGGCTCTTCCTGGTTTTCTAAATTGTATATAGATGCAGAAGACACAATTTTTATTGGGGGTAATTTTTATAAGTATCTCAATTTAGGTTCGGGTTTTGTGTACAATCTTGAACCGCAGAGCTATCTCATACTGGCAAAATATAATAAACTTGGTGCTGTTCAATCAGCTGAACTATATCCGTATAATCCTAATTCGGCAGCCAATTTAAAAGTATTGCGCTCAGGAACAGATTTTTCGATAATATCTAATGTATATGGGAATCTTCAGCTGAATAATCTAAATTTTTCTACTAATCAGATTAACCACTTATATATTGCCAAACGCAAATCACAGACAGCATCAAATGAAGAATTTGACGCAAGAGCATACACCGTTTATCCAAATCCGGCAACAGATGTTTTATTCATCAAAGACGTAGAAAATCTGCCAGAGCAAACACAGTTTGAGATATCGGATGTGAGTGGAAAAAAAATAGGGAGAATACAAAAGAAAGAAGCTGTGCTGAGCGGCATTGATATATCGGGTTTATCAGCAGGAATCTATTTTCTGAGTATTTATGACAGCACAGGTAACATAAAACAATATTCAAAATTTATTAAAAGCAATTAGCAATGGTCACAGATAAAACCAAGTCAACACTCATTTTTGGATTAGCTCTTTTTGCCATGTTTTTTGGAGCCGGTAATTTATTACTACCTCCTTTTTTAGGCTATCAGACAGGAGATAACTGGTGGAGTTCACTGGCCGGATTTTCATTTACAGGTATTCTGGCTCCTATTATAGCGACCCTTTCCATTTTAAAATCCGGAGATTATTTTACTGATTTAGGAAAGAAAAGTAATCAAACTCTGGTATATATATTAGCCACGATTAATCTGTTGTGTATTGGTCCGCTCATTGCAATTCCCAGAACAGGAGCTTCTGTCTATGAAGTTTCTGTATTACCTCTTATACCGGATGCGCAGCCAGTCTGGGTTTGTATCATTTTCTTTGCAGCAGTGCTCATTTTGTCAATATCCAGAAAAAACATCATTACAGTACTGGGTAAAGTCATGACGCCCATTCTGATCGCTTTATTATTGCTTCTCATAATACCGGGTATTTTTTTAGGAAACCTAAGTGCAGAAAACTACAAAATACCCGCAGATGAGAGTTTCTTAGTAGGATTTCAACAAGGATATCAGACAATGGATTTTTTAGGCTCACTGATTTTTTCAGTAGTTATCATTTCTGCTGCCAAACGTTATGGATATACCCATCCGGAAGATAAGAGAAAGGTTGTTGTTAATGCGGCACTTATAGCAGGTTTGTGCTTACTGATCATATATGCGGGTCTTTTCTATCTGGGACATCGTTTTGAACCGACCGGAGATAATATCTCCCGAGCTTCTTTTCTCATTCAGATCAGTAGCCGGCTTTTCAATAATAATGGCGTATATCTTATTTCTGTAATTATGATTTTGGCATGTTTGACCACAGCAATTGCCTTAACAGCAGGTTTTGCACGTTTTTTTGACCGTATTACAAAAGGAAGACTTGGCTATCAGGAAGGTGTTATTCTTTGTACTCTGGTTTCCATTATACTGGCAATTAACGGAGTAGAAACCATTCTGGACTATGCGATGGGACTTTTGAATTTTATTTATCCGATCATTTTGGTGCTGGTTTTGTTTACCTTTTTATTTGGTAATATGGTAACTTCCAAAGGACCGATACTCACTGCTATTATTGTAACGACAGTTATTTCTTTTATCCGTATCTTTTACGAATGGAATCCGGAACCAAATATAAAGTCAATTCTGTATAGCTTGCCATTGGTAAGATATCAGTTAGAATGGGTTATCCCGGCGTTTATAAGTTTCGGACTGGCCTTTTTGATTACCAGAATTTCTAAATAATAAATTATATGTACTCTTTTCTGAGCAAATTCATTTTGTTTGTAGTATTGATGGTACCATTTATAAGCATTGCTCAGGCACTGACGGGAAAAGTTCTGGATCAGGCAACGAATCTGCCTGTTGCCGATGCTTCCGTTTTTATAGAAAACTCTTCAACTGGTGTGGTGACAAATCAAAATGGCTATTTTTCTATTCCGCTGATTCCTGAAAAGGAAGTTACGGTTATCATCAGTGCTTTGGGATATCAGTACCATCTTATTGAAAATGCCCGTCCGGAAAACAACCGTATCGTATATCTTACAGTCGATGAAAACCAAATGGAGGAGATGATTATTGATAAACGATTTTTTACCAGAGAAGAATTACTGAAGTGTTTTAAGACCTTTTTTGTAGGAGCAACACAAAATGCAAAAAAAACACAGATCAAAAATGAAGATGACATTTATTTATATTATGATGGTGAAAACTTCAAATTAACAGCCTGGGCCGATAAACCCATTAAAGTATATAACAGCAATCTCGGATATGAAATAGATTTTCACCTGGCAGAATTTGAAGTTAAATTCAGAAGGTTATCAATTATCCCGACAGATAATGAATACAGTCTATTGTATGGTTACACTTTTTTTAAGGATATAGGAAACCATAAAAACAGAATAATAAAAAACAGAAAAGAGGTATATCAGAATTCACCGGCTAATTTCTTTAGAAGTCTGGCGGAGCATGCTCTTTCTGAGCATCATTTTCTGTTGTATGCGAATAGTCTGCCAATTGAGGAAACACAATATTTCAGCATACATACAACACCTGCCGGATATAGTATTAACGTGCTGAAAAGACCCGTGAAACAATTGCCGGCAATAGTTATGAAAGTAGATAACAAGGATGTAACAGTTGCCGGGAAATCAGAAGAACAACCTTTTCATGTGATGAATACCAAAACCAATGCTACTTCTGTGCTTTATATCGGAGCCGATGCTATTTCAATTGATAAAAAGGGAAATCTTTTAAAAGCAAATCAGGTGTTTTTCGGAGGTTTTTTCGGTGATCTCAAAGTAGCAGATATGCTTCCGGTAGATTACAGTGAATAATTTTTTTACTGCTGACAAACTGTTGTCATTTCACGCCATTAATTTTGAAATATAATTTAAAAACAAAACGTTATGACGACATCAGTTTTATCAAAACAGGCATTATTAGAACATTGGCAAGGACATCGGAATCTGACAAGAAGAGTTATTCTGGCTTTTCCTGAAAAAGAATTATTTGAGTACGCAGTAGGTGGTATGCGACCTTTTGCATTGTTGGTACAGGAAATGATCGCTATTGCCGGTCCTGCCTTAAAAAGTATTGTAAATAATGAAACAAATGCGTATCAGGAAGCGGACGGAATAAAGACTAAAGAAGCGCTGTTGGCAAAATGGGATGAAGAAACAGCTGTCATCAACCATTATTATAATTTGCTGTCAGAAGAGCGGTTTCAGGAGACTTTTAATCTTTTTGGTCAGTATGAGTTTAAAATAATAGACAATATTTTTTACTTTATTGATAATGAAATTCACCACCGCGGACAAGGCTATGTATATCTGCGCTCATTGGGCATCGAACCTCCTTATTTCTGGGAACGATAAAAAATAAAAGGCTGTGATTTCACAGCCTTTTATTTTTTTCCTAATTGCATCAAACTTGGTGTAAAAAAAGAAATTATTCCTACAAAACTGATGACAGCTCCCAAAATAATAAAAGTTAAGTTTACTCCTATACTGTCTGCCACAAATCCGGTACTGAGCAATCCGATCATAGAAGGGATAATGGCAATACTGTAAAACATAGAGAATACACGTCCCATTTTTGACGGATCTATTTCTTCCTGTATGATGGCTACAAAGTTGGCGTTATATATAGAGGCAGCGGCACCACCTATAATCGTAAGCACTGTAAACAGAATAAAGGCATCAGTAGGTAGAATTCCGGATATTGTAAAGGTAAGTCCGAGCACAATATGCATTATATTTATAAAGATAATTTTTCGGACTGTTGGTTTTATGATTCCGATCAGTCCGCCGCCAATGAGCATTCCTACGCCCCAAACAATTTCAATGATACTCATTTCAAATTTGCCTCCGTTGAAATGGTTAAGCGTCAGTAATGGAAATAAAACACTTACTGGCAAAATACAAAAGGTAGCAATGATGGAGTAAATAAACATCCACGTAATTCCTTTGTCTCTGAAAACTTCCACAATACCAATGCGTAAATCTTTCCATACCTTGGCAAGTTTAGAGGAATCATCATCAGGAGCCCTTTCCGGATTGGGAATATACACAAAGACTAAGGAGGTAATGGCAAAAACAGCCCCTATAATATCAAACAAAAGTACATTTCCGATGCTGAATAATCCGATCAGCAGAGCGCCCAGTGCCGGACCTGCAATACTGGAAACAGACTGAATAATCTGATTGATACCTGCAATACGCAGCAATTGATCTTTTGGTGCAAGCATAGGAATGGCTGCCTGCATAGCCGGCATATGAAAAGCTGAGCCAACAGAGCGCAAGCCAAGCATAATATAAATAAAAAACAGACTTTGATTGCCCATATAAAAATTAAGCGCCATAAAAGCAGTACATAGAGCTACAAAAGCATCTGAAAAAATCATGGTTTTTTTACGATCCCACCGATCGATATAGACTCCTGCAAACGGACCTATAATGGCTTGAGGAAGCAAAGCGGCAATAGCGGCAAAAGCAAGTGTTTCTGCTGAGCCGGTTTCAATGCTCAGCCATATAATGATGGCAAAATTAACTGCCGAACTGCTGATTAAAGAGATAAACTGACCTGCCCAAATAAGAGCAAATTTTCTCATCCAAGTTTCTTTCATATAAAAAAGAATTGTTCTTTCTGAAAAAGAAGTTATAAATATAATGGAGGGATACAGATGAAGAAATCTGTATGAAAAACGGAGTTAAGGTTTTTCTACGCTAGAAAAACAATAAAAAAGTGGTGTGCCACATGGTTGACATGTCATAAAATTCTGTGCAAAATTACGCAATTTTATGAATTTTAAAAAGTTTTTTTACAGCCGGATTAAACTTTGTTTATTCGTCTCTGAATAGTTGTGAGCATTTGTCTGATATCGTCTTTAAGTTCTTCAGGTTCAAGAACATCTGCCTGATCGGCAAACATTAAAAACCATCGGGAGAATCCTTCTGTAGTATCTCTGCAATAAAAAGTCATTTCAGTAGTATGCTCTGAAATGATTTCGGATTCAAAACCAAAGTGAACACGTTCCCATTTGAGGAAATGAACAACCTCGTTATCCACACGGATGCGTACTTTTGTTTTAGGAGCGTTTTCTTTCTTCTGAAGCAAAAAGGTATGAACCGATGGGTGTTGAAGGGTGTAAGGTATTTCCGTAGAAGTAATCGTAAAAATACGATCGGTACGAAACTGGCGGTAATCACTTCTTTTCAGGCAATAAGCATACACATACCAAAAGCCGCCTTCATGGAATAATCCAATAGGTTCAATAATCCGGTTGGCAGCTATAGCATCATGTATTCCTTTGTAGTGAATGAGCGTCTGCTGTTTTTTTGCAATGCTTTCAAACAGTAATGTGAGTGTTTCCGGAGCTTCTGAATTAAAAAGACTTTGAGCCGGGGAGCTCATGACAATGGTTGATTCTATGGTTTGAAGCCACTCTTTCTCGGAACCTTTCAGGATGGATTTTATTTTGAACATTGCATTCATAAAATGCTGTGACAAATCCCGGTCTACATACTTTCCTACTAATTTCTCGGCTGCAATAAAACTCATCGCTTCTTCCTGAGTAAACATAACGGGAGGAAGCTTGTAGTGATCCATAAGTTCATAGCCTGATCCGGCTTCGCTGTAAATGGGTACGCCTGCTTGCTCCAGACTTCTGATGTCACGGTAAATGGTTCGCAGGCTCACCTGAAATCGGTCTGCGAGGTCCTTTGCCTTGACAATTCTTCTCGATTGCAGGTGAATGAGAATGGCGACAATACGATCAAAGCGCTTTGTTTCCATAAAAGACAAGGATTATTTTATGCGTTGATACACTTCTGTAAAGCAATCATAGCACTGTGCTTTAAGAATAAGTTGCTCATTTTCAATATTGATAGACTGTTTGCTCATGATCCCCGTTTTTAAGATGTTTTGGGGTTCACTGCTTTCAATTACAGTTCCTTTTTCAATGGTATAGGGCTTTTCAGAAAGTTTTTGTGAATTCTCATAAACAGATAAAGTAGAAGGGGTAATCTTGATAATATGTTGCTTTTTCTCGGGATCAAAAGTGACCGTTTGACCCGTAATACCTCCTGAACGTTGAATTAACACCCATTCTCCTACATGTGCCTGAGCAGAATTATTTTTCATTGTAGTACATGCATACGTTAAGTTGAGGATCAATAACAACAGCAGAAATTTTTTCATAGCAACAATTTTATAGCGAAGATAAACTATAATTTCAAGAAAAAAGTCGGTTATAAACCGACTTTTTCTTCTTCATAGCTATTTTTTTCGTAAGTATTTATCTTGTACAGTTAGCTGTCCAAGTTTTTCCGTCTTTAATGTAAAGCATTTTTAAAGTGCTTGCATTAATTCTAATATAACTCGTTTCGTCACCTCCGATGTTGATATACATATTATCTCCATCTTCTTTGAATTCAATACCTGTGATGTTCTCAATTCCGTCAGAGAAAGCAAAGTTATATTTGTTTCCAACTTTTGCTACTGTTACTGAACCGTCATCTACAGAAATGGTTTCTCCGTCTTTAAGAAACGATATAGAACCATTATATGTTCCTACGAATAAATCGTTGTCTGCCGGATCATCGTCATCACTACAAGAAGTAAAAACAACAATACTCAACATTAACACTCCAAAAATTTTAAGTAAACTTTTCATACAATCAATTTTAATTTATTAGTTTTTAATTCTAATAATCTTTATTCAATTGAAATGCCAAATTACATTAATTCTTGTTCTTTTGCAGATAGGTTTTTGAATGACAGTGTTTTATATAGATTTCACATCACTCTTTCATATTGCTAAACAGTCTGTTTGAATGGGTATTTTTTACACATTTGATTTAATATTTCTACATTTTTTGAGAAATATTGAATTTCTTGAGAAATACAAACGATAATAAAGCACCTGTCATTGCCATTCCGGCACCCATCAAAACAGAAGTATTATACGAGTATCCTATAATAATCGGGATTCCGCCTAAATAAGCACCCAGAGTATTTCCTATATTAAAGCTTGCCTGTCCGGCAGAAGCAGCAAGTGTTTCTGCTCCCTGAGCATTTCTGATCAGCATCATTTGCAAAGGAGATCCGATTGTAAACGCTACCAACCCGGTTATAAATGCCATGATATAGGCCATCATATTGATATGAGCGGTAAAATAAACTATAATCAGACATACTACCATAGACGACAAACACAAAATAGCGGCTTTTGTAGGAGAGATACTGTCAGAAAGTTTACCTCCTAAAATATTCCCAAAAAACATTCCTGTTCCTACAAGAATCATAATATAAGGAATGTTGTCAGCAGGTACTTTTGAAACATTAATAGACATGGGAGCTATATAACTGATCCATGCAAACAATCCTCCGGTTCCTATTGAAATAATAGCAATTAAAAGCCAGGCTTTTATTGTCTTAAAAAATTTTAACTGAGAGATCATGCTTGTATTGCCCCGTGTTTCTGTTTTAGGCAGCCAAAACAGGATGGCAAGAAACGTTGCCAGTCCTAAAAAGGCAATTATCATATAGGTAATGCGCCATGTATAATGATGTCCGATATAGGTGCCCAGCGGAACACCCGCCAGATTCGCAATCGTCATTCCGGTAAACATAAAAGCAATAGCTTGAGCTTCTTTACCTTTGTCTGCCAGTTTTGCAGCGACTACTGAGCCTACCCCAAAAAAAGCACCATGGGGTAAACCTGAAATAAACCGTGCAACAGAAAGCGTTTTAAAATCGGGGAGGATGGCAAACAAGCCATTGAAAATAAAAAATAAAAGCATTAAAAACAGCAATACTTTTTTAGGTGAAAATTTACTGGTAAACATCACCAGTGTCGGCGCCCCTACCACTACGCCTAAAGCGTATAAAGCGATAAAATGAGCGGCATCTGTATCCTTTACAGATAAATCTTTTGCAATGTCGGGTAAAATACCCATCATGGTAAATTCAGTCATTCCAATAGCCAATCCACCGAAGGCTAAGGCTATTAATCCTTTTTTCATTTAATGTATAGTTATATAGTGCCCGTATATCTTAGAGAAAGATCATTTAGGGGATTCTCTGAAAAGGATGAAACGTACAAAAGCAGTGTCATCGGGTAGTGAATCCCGGCGAGTTCTTTACTAAAAGATCATCGGGTTAAGTAATAAAAATTATTGTTTTTCTTTTCCGCGCTCATATTGATCTGCCCAGTCAATGGTTTCATCCAGATCTTCTGCTGCCTGATAGACAAAATGAGGGTTTCTCAGGAATGCACGGGCTATAGAGATAAAATCAGCCTGATTATTTTCCAAAATCGTCTCTGCCTGTTTACCATTGGTTATCAATCCTACAGCTCCTGTGATGATGCCTGTTTCATTTTTGATACGGTCAGCAAACGGCACCTGATAGCCCGGTTCGGCAGGGATATTTTGTTCCCGAACTCCACCACCTGTAGAAACGTCAATGACTTCAATACCTTTTTGTTTTAAAACAGTACACAAACGAACGGTTTCATCAATATCCCATCCGTTTTCTGCCCAATCCGTTGCTGATACGCGAACCCATAAAGATTGTGTAGTTAATTCAGGCTGTACTGCATCAATGATTTCCAGTAAAAAACGGATTCTGTTTTCAAAAGATCCGCCATAAACATCTTCCCTTTTGTTAATAAGAGGTGAAAGAAACTGGTGTATCAGGTAACCGTGAGCAGCATGAAGTTCAATAATTTCATAGCCGGCTGTTACAGCTCTTTGAGCAGCGGTTTTGAAATGATGTACATATTCTTTTATCTGTTGAATGGTCAACGCAAAAGGAGGAACATCTTTTGTGTGAAAAGCAATAGCAGATGGGGCAACAGTTTGCCAGCCGTTTTCTTCTTCCGGTGCAAATTGATTGCGGTTGATCCAGGGTTTATTTGAACTCGCTTTTCTGCCGGCATGTGCCAGCTGAATGCCGGGAATACTTCCCTGAGATTTTATAAAAGATGTAATTTGTTTATATTTTTCTATCTGGCCATCTTCCCAAATACCCAAATCTGCATACGTAATACGTCCGTCAGGCGATACTGCTGTAGCTTCCTGAATGACAGCACCTGCTTTTCCTATAGCAAACTGTCCTAAATGTACCAGGTGCCAATCTGTAGCATATCCGTCTTTTCCGGAATACTGACACATAGGAGAAACTACAATTCTATTTTGTAAGATTTGATTTTTTAAGTGAAGCGGGGTGAATAGTTTACTCATAATAGACATTTTGAAACAACAAAGTTAGGGTAATAATTTTTTATGGAAGACAATTTAACGGCATTTAAGACAATTCCATAAAGGAAGAGATAGCACTTTTAAAGCTTAGAGAGTGCTAAAAGACTAAAAAAAACCGAAAAGATCTAAACCGCTCTCTCTGTAACGTGTTCCTTTTTTGTTACAACCTTAGTTTTGAGTAACTAAAATGGAATTATAGTGCCAATGCATTAAAAATAAAGCGTTTTGATTACCTTTGTAGCTTTATTTAGATCAGTATGATAAATTCAATGACCGGCTTTGGTAAAGCATCCTTACAACTACCCTTAAAAAAGATAACCGTTGAGGTAAAATCACTAAACAGTAAGAATTTAGATTTAAGCGTACGGTTACCACAGGTTTATAAAGAAAAAGAATTAGAAATACGCAATCTTATTGCGTGCGAACTTGAGCGTGGTAAGATAGATTTTTCTTTATTTATAGAAGTTACAGGAGAAGAAACAGCGAGCCGTATCAATGCTCCTATTGTTAAAGCTTATATCAATCAGATGAAGGAAATTCTTCCGCATGCAGATGAAACGGAGTTGATGAAGATGGCCGTACGTATGCCTGATTCCTTAAAAACCGAGCGTATTGAGATTGATGAGAACGAATGGACAGCCATACAGGGCGTTATTTCAGAAGCTTTGCAGAATATTGCAGCATTCAGAGCGCAGGAAGGTAAGAAGTTACAGGACGATTTTATTTTACGCATTGGCAACATCCGTCAGTTGATGAATGAAATTCTGATTTTGGATCCGGAGCGTATTGTTGCCGTAAAAGAGCGTATCAAAAATAATCTGAATGAATTGCAGATTACTATTGATCAGAACCGGTTTGAACAAGAAGTAATTTATTATCTGGAAAAACTTGATATTACAGAAGAAAAAGTACGTTTGCTGAATCATTTGGACTATTTTCTGGAAACGCTGAACAGCGATGAAGCAAATGGACGTAAATTAGGCTTTATCTCTCAGGAAATGGGAAGGGAAATTAATACCACAGGTTCAAAGTCTAACCATTCACAAATGCAGAAACTGGTTGTACAGATGAAAGACGAATTAGAGAAAATAAAAGAGCAGGTTTTGAACGTGCTTTAATATAACTACAACAACACAACTAAAATGAGTACGGGAAAATTAATTGTTTTTTCAGCGCCTTCAGGATCTGGGAAAACAACGATCGTAAAACACCTTTTAAACCAAAAAAAATTAGGATTAGACTTTTCTATTTCCGCAACATCGCGTTACCAAAGAGAAGGAGAGATAGATGGGAAAGATTATTACTTCATTTCTGCTGAGGCATTTCAACAAAAAATAGCAGAAAATGCTTTTGTTGAATACGAAGAAGTATATAAAGATAATTTTTATGGAACCTTAAAATCGGAAATTCAGCGCATTTGGGATGAAGGTAAAAACGTCATCTTTGATATTGATGTGATTGGCGGTTTGAATATAAAAAAACAATATCCGGAACAAACACTTGCCATATTTGTGAGTCCGCCTTCTATCGAAGAACTGGAAAAGAGACTGCGTTTCAGACAGACGGAGTCTGATGAAAAAATACAGATGCGGATTGATAAAGCAGAAAAAGAAATTGCAGAAGCGCCCAAATTTGACGTGATATTGAAAAACCATGATTTAGAAACGGCTAAGAAAGAAGCCTATATTCTTATCGATGAGTTTGTAAATTCATAAAACACAAAAACAATGAAAGTAGGTTTGTATTTCGGTACGTTTAATCCGGTACATATCGGACACATTATCATTGCCAATCATCTGGCAGAAAATTCAGAACTCGACCAGATTTGGATGGTGCTTACACCGCATAACCCTTTGAAAAAAAAAGCAGGACTGCTGGAAGATTATCACCGTTTGCACATGGTACATCTGGCAACAGAAAAATTTGAAAAGATTCAGGCTTCAGATATCGAATTCAAACTGCCTCAACCCAATTATACGATCAATACACTGGTACATCTGGAGGAAAAATTTCCTAAACACGAATTTTCTCTGATTATGGGTGAAGACAACCTTAAAGGTTTTCATAAATGGAAAAATTATGAAGCTATTTTAGCACATTACCATTTATATGTTTATCCGCGTATATCAGAAAGTAAAATCCCTGAACAGTTTAAAGACCACCCACATATTCATAAAGTTGATGCACCTGTGATTGAACTTTCTTCTACGTTTATAAGAAACAACATTAAAGAAGGCAAAAACATTCAGCCGATGCTTCCGGAAAAAGTATGGGAATATATCGATCATAATTTGTTTTACAGAAAATAACATATCCTTAAGAACAAAAAGAATTAACTTAGTAGTTGGTTCTTTTTTAATTTATAGAAACATGAGAAATTTTGAGTTATACAATCCGACCCGTTTGATTTTTGGAGAAAATCTGCACGACAGAATCACAGATCTTATTCCGCAAAACAGTAAAGTACTCCTCGCGTATGGCGGAGGAAGTATCTTTAAGAATGGCGTATATGAAAAGGTAAGCAAAGCACTGATGCCATTTGAAGTGGTTGAATTTGGAGGCATTGAGCCAAATCCGAGATTTGAAACCCTGATGAAAGCGGTGCAGCTCATACGAGAAAAACAAATAGATTTTATATTGGCAGTCGGTGGCGGAAGCGTTATAGATGGTGTCAAATTTATTTCTGCTGCGGTAAAATTTGAGGGCGATCCTGTTCAAATTCTTCAACAGCGGTTACTGATAAAAGATCCGCAGCAGGTAGTACCTTTTGGAGCAGTAGTGACTTTACCGGCAACAGGTAGTGAAATGAATTCCGGCGGAGTAATAACGATTGAAGCAACTCATGAAAAACTGAGTTTTGGCGGAGAGGCGTTATTTCCTGTTTTTTCGATTGCAGATCCGACCGTCATACAATCCCTGCCTGAAAGACAGCTGCAAAATGGAGTAGTAGATTCTTTTGTACATGTATTAGAACAATATCTGACGTATAAACACGACGCCTTTTTACAGGACAGAATTGCAGAAGGAATACTTCAGACATTAATTGAGGTTGGTCCTCAGGTAATACAAAAGCCGGAAGATTATACGCTGGCTTCCAATTTTATGTGGTGCTGTACCATGGCGCTTAATGGTTTGCTCAATAAAGGAGTTCCTACTGATTGGGTGACTCATATGATCGGTCATGAACTCACGGCGATGTATGAGATCGATCATGCGCGAACATTAGCCATAATAGGACCAAATCTTTATAAAGTTATGTTTGAAACCAAAAAAGAGAAGCTGGCACAATATGGTGAAAGAGTATGGGGTATAACAGGAAAATCGGAAGAAGAAACGGCAAGAGAGGCCATTGAAAAAACAGTTGCGTTTTATCATAGTGTAGGCGTTACAACAAGAATTTCAGAATATACGGCTCAGTATCAGCAAAGTGCAGAGACAATTGTAAACCGTTTTAAACAGAGAAACTGGATGGCAATGGGAGAAAAACAGAACATTACGCCGCTTGAAATAGAGAAAATAGTAGAAATGGCTTACTAAAGCAAAAGCGTTTAGATACAATATCTAAACGCTTTCATAAAAACAAAAAAATATTAATTTATTTCAAATGATTAATTATATAAAGAATAACGTGTTAGTTGGTTCTTAAATTGCGCTTATTTACTTAAAAAATTGTTAAAAAAACAACCGTTCAGAAAAGAAAAAACAGCTTAATAGTAAAATAATTGCTTTACATAGTAAAATAATTAATTTTGCAGAACAAACATTTTATAATGAATGAAGAACCAAAGTTTGCTGTAATCGGGGGTGGAAGCTGGGCAACAGCCATCGCAAAAATGCTTTGCCATAATTTAGAAGAGATCGCATGGTACATGCGAAACGATTCAGCAATTGAAGAAATATTAGAAAATCATCACAACCCGAACTATCTAAGTTCAGTTGAATTTGATACCAACCAATTGCGACTTACTTCAGATATCAATGAAGCGATCGCTTTTGCCGATTATTTGATATTTGCGGTTCCCTCCGCCTTTTTGGGACATGAGTTGGAAAAACTTACTATAGATATTTCTGACAAAATCATTATTTCAGCTATAAAAGGGATTATTCCTGAAAGTGGTCTGATTGTAGGAGAACATTTTTGTCAGACCTACCGTATACCGAGAGAAAATATTTGTGTGATTGCAGGACCTTGTCATGCAGAAGAAGTGGCATTAGAACGACTCTCCTATATCACCATTGCCGGAATCGATCTGCCAAAAGCTGAAATCGTAGCTGATTGTCTCAAAAGTCATTACATAAAGACAAAGGTCTCAGATGATGTTTTTGGAGCTGAGTACACCTCCATGCTTAAAAATATCTATGCAGTAGCCTGTGGTATCGCTCATGGATTAGGATATGGAGATAATTTTCAGGCTGTGTTAATGAGTAATGCCATCCGCGAAATGAAACGCTTTATCAAAAAAGTACACCGGATGAAAAGAAACATAAATGATTCTGCTTATTTGGGAGATTTACTCGTTACCGGTTATTCCCTTTTCTCAAGAAACCGGATGTTTGGAAATATGATTGGCAAAGGATATACCGTAAAATCTGCACAAATGGAAATGAATATGGTTGCTGAAGGATATTATGCTACGAGAAGTGCCTATATCATGAACACGGATCTCAAAGCAAAAACGCCTATCATAGATGCTGTATACGATGTTTTATACAACGGTAAAGAGCCTAAAAAAGTTTTTAAAAAATTAACCGAAAAATTAGATTAGCACACGTTTCTTCTGATTTTAAAATGATATTAATGATAAGCGTCTGTTTTTTAGATGCTTATCATTTTTTTTGTTCTTTTTTTATACGTTAAAAAATAATTGTATCTTGTTGATTAAACGGAGGTTAGAGTACTTTCCCTTGGTTTAAAAATAAAAAATTACTTTTGGAGCTTAAAAAAAAATAAACATGGGACACGCAGATCATTTGATTAATCATCCGGGATTGATTATCGGTTTTGGGGTAGCAGTTATTATTATGCTGTTGCTTGATTTAGGAGTTTTTAATAAAAACAGCCATGAAGTTTCCAACAAAGAAGCGCTTGTATGGTCATTGGTTTGGATTTTCCTCTCAATGGTTTTTAGTGGGGTTGTATATTATGTACTCGACAAGCCTCAGGGAATTACAGACAACTTTTCTAAATATCAGGCCGCTTATTGGATAGAAAAAGCATTATCGGTAGATAATCTGTTTGTCTTCATACTTGTTTTTAGATTTTTTAAAATACCCAAAAAATACCAGCATAAGGTATTGTTCTGGGGAATATTAGGCGCATTGGCTTTCAGAGCCATCTTTATCTTTGCCGGAGTAGAATTGATCAAGCTTACCTATGTGCATATTCCTTTTGGTGAACATCCGCTGGAAGTAAATGTAGTACTTACCATTTTCGGATTATTTTTGCTCGTGGCAGGTTTTAAATCATGGTTTTCCAGCAACGATGATTCTGAGTCAGATAATATGTCCAAAAACATAGGAGTACGTTTAGTACACAGATTCTTTAAAGTTTCGAATGATTTTGACGGAGATAAATTTTTTACCGTTCAAAAAGGAGTTAAAATGGTTACGCCATTATTTGTGGCACTCGCCGTAATTGAAATCACAGATTTGGTATTTGCGGTTGACAGCATTCCGGCTATTTTTGCTATTGCTCCAGATGATCCGTTTATTCTTTATACTTCTAATATTTTTGCTATCTTAGGATTGCGTTCCTTGTACTTCCTTTTGGCAAATTCAATGGATATGTTTTCCAAACTGCATTACGGACTGGCAGTAATACTTGTGTTTATAGGCGTGAAAATGCTGATTATGCCTTTCTATCATTTTGATTCAATGGTCTCACTTGCCATTATCGGATCTGTTTTGATACTGTCTGTAGCAGCTTCATTGTTATTTCCTGTAAAACATAAAACCAGCTAAAATGAAAAGATTTGAATATAAAGTAGAGAAAATTGAAATATCTCTTTTTAAAGGACTCAATACACCGGAACTTGAAAAGCGAATGAATGTTTTGGGAATGAGTGGTTGGGAACTAGTTTCAGTAGCGTCGAATGACAATCTGTACCAAATGGTGCTATTTCTCAAAAGAGAAGTATAAAATAAAAAACGGCTCAAAGCCGTTTTTTATTTTATAAGTATGCCTCGTTGTTGCAGGACAGGAATATCTCTCGTCGCAAGATCATTGATAGATTTTGCTTTAAAAACAAATGTTTTATCATAAAGCTTGTTGCCTATAAAATAGGTCACGGCAAATTCATTATTCAAAGCCAGTACATTGTTTTCTAATAATTCTACTTTTAAAAAACTCTTGGCTTCCGTTTCTTTAAAAGAATGCCGGAAAGTACCTGTTTTGCGTTGTTCACCGTTAATAATACCATAAGCTCGGGATACAACAATAGGCATTTCTAACACTTCATTAGTATCATTTATCAGATAAGCGTACCAGCAATCTTCCTGAAAATCTTCATTCCATTCTTTTATTGCGGCCATATATACATTTTCTGCAACGGGTATTTCAATATCCTTTCTCATCCTTATTTACAATAATTAAAGAGCAAATATACTTCAAAATATCGTAAAAGAAATATGGTAGACTGGTCGGTTTTACCTGCAAATATTCTTTAAAACAGCAGAATTGTATCTCATTATGTATCCTCTTCTGGCACAGCGTTTGTTATTCATTTACAGTATTTGATTTATAAAAAATGTTATGAAAAAAGAAAGACCGCTCCGAAAATTGAGCGGTTTTTTTGTTTTATGTGTAACGTTTTGAAAAAAACGGCACTAATACTATAAATATTAAAGATAAACTATGTTTAAGCAATTTTTGTTTTTGGAATGGAAATCATTCTTCAGATCACCCAATTTGGCAATCAATATTATTTTAAAGATTCTGGTCTATTTTTACTTATTCCTCTTTGCTCTTTTGGCATTGGTATATGGAGCGGGAACGTATTTCTTTATTGAAGAAATGGACATGGTTCCTTTTGAAGTAGTCAATAAATACATCATCTATTATTTTACTGTTGATTTGTTTGTACGTTATATATTTCAGCGGTTTAACCCACTGAATATAAAACCCCTTCTGGCAACCAATGTATCCAAGAAAAAAATTGTCAATTTCATACTTGCAAAAAGTACAATTTCTATTTTTAATATTATCAATTACCTTTATTTGATACCGTTGACGGTGGTGTTTTTAATCAATGATGGTTTTTCTTTAAAACTATTGACATGGGGAATCAGTCTTTTGGCTTTGGTGAATGTCAATAATCTTCTGAATCTGCTGTTGAATAAAAAGAATGCTGTTTTCTTCAGTGTATTTGGAATTCTTGCTGTTTGCGGTGCATTGCATTATTGGCAGATTATCGATATTACAGTTTATACCCAATATTTCTATACCTCTTTTTATGAATATCCGTTTCTGATTCTGGTATTGGCAGCGGCCTTGTTTTTTATGTACCGTTATTCTTTCACCTTTTATAAAAACAGTCTATACTTAGATAAGGGCTTACAGAAGAAAAAAGACGAAGTACAAAATGTAAACCTTACCTGGCTGGATCGTTTTGGAGTAACGGGTACCTTCTTAAAACTGGATATAAAGATGCTGATGCGAAACAAGCGTTCAAAAACAGCGATGATCTCCAGTTTTGTTTTTATTTTCTACGGGTTACTTATTTTTACCAATATTGTAGATATGTATAGTTCTCCCGTGTTCTATATATTCGGAGCCATTTTTGTAACAGGAGGTTTTGTATTCAATTTTGGTAACTATATTCCAAGTTGGGATTCATCTTATTATCCTTTTATGATGACCCAGAACATTACCTATAAAAATTATTTAAAATCTAAATGGTGGCTTATGGTTATCGCTACGATACTGTGTACTTTTTTAGCTACTTTCTATCTTTATTTCGGATGGCCGGTATATCTGATGGTTTTCTCAGCAGCTTTATTCAATATAGGGATCAATTCTTATCTGGTAATGTTGAGTGGAGCTTTTGTGAAAACACCTATAGATTTGTCAACAAATAAAAACCTTATGGGAGATAAAACGGCATTTAATATCAACAGCCTATTACTCGCAATGCCAAAGATTTTCTTACCGGTTATCCTGTTCTTTATAGGAAAGATAATTTACAATGATGTTCTCGGCTGTATACTTGTTGGTTTGGTAGGAATTATTGGTCTTGCATTCAGAGACCTGATCTTTAAACAGATTGAGAGAATTTATAAAGCAGAAAAATACAAAACCATACAGGCATACAAGCAAAAAAATTAAGACTATGATACACGTACAGAATTTATCAAAATCATACAACGGAGTAACCGTTTTGAATATAGACCAGTTAGAAATTCCAAAAGGAGAAAGTTTTGGATTGGTAGGGAATAACGGAGCAGGGAAAACAACTTTCTTTAGCCTTTTGTTGGATCTTATCGAGCCTTCTACAGGTTTTATTGCAACCAATGGTGTTAAAATACACGAGTCTGAAAACTGGAAAAAATTTACCGGTGCCTTTTTAGACGAATCATTTCTGATCGGATATCTGACACCTGTTGAGTATTTATATTTTATTGGAGAATTGAGAGGTCTGTCAAAACCAAATGTAGACGAATTTCTCATTCCTTTCAAAGCCTTTTTTAACGATGAAATATTAGACGGAAAAAAATACATAAGAGATTTGTCAAAGGGAAATCAAAAGAAAGTTGGTATCGCGGGTGCTTTTTTGGGAGATCCGGAAGTTGTAATATTGGATGAGCCATTTGCCAATCTGGATCCAACAACCCAAATCCGTTTAAAAAACCTTTTAAAAGACATAGCGGCTACCAAAAAAATCACCATGTTGATTTCAAGTCATGATTTACAGCATACGATTGAGGTTTCAAACCGAATCGTAGCTCTTGAAAAAGGAAGAGTGATTAAAGACCTCAAAACAGATGAGAATACCATGAGCGAATTGGAAAATTTATTTGCAGTCTGATTTTTGGTATGATTTTCGCTTATTTCTTATAACATATAATCAAACGCCATGATGTAATATATTAAATAAATAGAATTAGTTATATAAAACACTTTAGAAGTATATTTTAAAGTGTTTTTTTATATTTTTACCATTCGAAAAATATTTTCTTAGGATAGATACTAAAACGAACAGTTATTAGGTTTTAAAAGATAAAAGATTATTGTATTGTGCGGAAATCAAAAGGATTACTTTATATACTTGCTGCGTTATTCCTGACGGTAATGATTGCTTGTTCTACAAAAAAGAATACAGCGATGTCCCGAGGATATCACTCTGTTACTACGAAATATAATATTTTATACAACGGACGGCTTGCCTATGAAAAAGGAATAGAGTCTTTAAAGGAAAAATATTATGACGATTTCTATAATATTTTACCCGTAGAACGAATGCAGCCAGATGAGAAAACATTGGTGACTGCAAAACAAAAAGATCCTAATTTCCAAAGGGCAGAAGACAAAGCTATTAAAGCTTCTCAACTACACTCCATTTACATTGCGGGAACAGAAAACAATCCACAGATGGATGAGGCCTATATGCTGTTGGGAAAATCCCGATATCACGATATACGTTACATTCCGGCAATAGAAGCCTTTAACTACATCATTCTGAAATACCCTGATAGTGACCTGATCTATGATGCAAGAGTATGGAAAGAAAAAGCGAATATTCGCCTGAACTATGATAATCTTGCCATAAAGAACCTCAAAAGACTTCTTAAAGAAGAAGAGGTAAAAGGACAGACAAAGGCAGATGCTCTTGCAACGTTAGCGCAGGGTTATATTAATATTGAAGCGCTTGACAGTGCTATTGTGCCTTTAAAAGAAGCGATAGAAACGACTCAGGATAAAGATGAAAAAGCCCGTTATACCTATATTTTGGGACAACTGTATGGGAAAAACAATAATAAGGAAGAAGCCGTAAAAACATTTCAGGAAATTATCGATTACAAATACCGTGTACCGCGGGCTTATGTAATTAATGCACATGCAGAGAAATTTGCCAATCAGGATCCGCAGAAAATTGATACGGTAGCTTTTTTAAAAGAATACAATGCCTTACTGGCTGATAGAGAAAACAGAGGGTTTCATGATGTTATTTACCATCAGATGGGATCCCTTTTTAATTTTTATGGAAATGATGCACAGGCAATTGCGAACTTTAATAAATCCTTAAAAAAGATTACAACCAACAAATATCTCAAAGTAGCCAATTACAGAAAACTCGCAGATCTGTATTATGCAAAGAAAACATATGAGATGGCGGGTAAATATTATGACAGTACGCTTGTAGTTATGAATCCGAATTCAAGAGAATACCTCAAAGTAAAGCGTCTCAGAAATAACCTTGTTGATGTAGTCAAATATGAATTGGTTGCCCGGGAAAACGACAGTATTCTGCGTTTGGTGGCTTTGCCGGAAGAACAACGCAGACAAGTCTTAAAAGAATTTTTGGATAAAAAACGTATAGCGGATCAGGCAGCTGAAAAAGCAGCTGAAAAAGGACAGGGGCAGTCGTCAGTTTCGAATAGTTTGCCGATGACAGGGGGTGTTGCCTCCAGTTTTTACTTTTATTCAAATGCCGCTGTCCAAAAAGGAAAACAGGACTTCTCAAGAAAATGGGGAAAAAGAGCCTTGACGGATAATTGGCGTTGGGCAGATGAAGCTCAAAATGCAGTAGCAAATAACCCCAATAATGCATCGGCTACGGAGCAAAATGCTTCTTCCGGTGAGGAAACGGCTGCTACAGAAACAGATATGCGGTATAATGTTGACTTCTTCCTCAGTCAGATTCCAAAAGATGAAAACGAAATCAAGAAATTGAAGACAGATCGGGATAATGCCTATTACCAATTAGGATTATTGTATAGTGACCTGCTCGAAGAATATCAGATAGCAGCAGATAAACTGGAAACCCTGTTGACCTATAAACCGGAAGAGCGGCTTATTGAACCGATTAAGTACAACCTTTATAAAATATATCTAAAGCTTGATCCTGCTAAAGCACAGGCAATGCTGGAAGATATGAAACGCAATCACCCGAATTCGCAATACACGCAAATCATATTAAATCCGAATGCTAAAATTGAGATTGACGGATCGCCTGTACAGGAATATGAAAAAATATATACCATGTACAATCACGGTGCTTATTCAGAAGTGCTCGAAACATTAAATGCTAAAATTCCGACATTGATGAACGACGGAATGGTTACAAAATATGAAATATTGAAAGCCACAACTATTGGTAAGCTAAACGGACTCGAAGATTATAAAAAAGCACTTAACTATGTGGCGGTTACCTATCCTAACTCCAAAGAAGGACAGGAAGCGCAGCGTATCATCAGCAAAGATCTTCCGAAATTGCAGGCATTACAGTTTAAGAATGATCTTTCTAAAAATCTGAAATTAATTTATGTAGTAGATTTTCCGTTCACTGAACAGGGAATTGAACTGAGAAACAAGTTGCAGCGTTATGCCAATGACCGTGCACATACCGGAATTTCATTCTCGGCAGATCAGTATTCAAAAGATAAAATGTTCCTTGTAATTCATGGAATTAAATCAGGTAATATCGCAAAATCTGCTCAGGTGTATCTCGAAATAGAAAGAGATTATCAAATTAAAGAAAATCCGGTACTGATCAGTTCCGATGATTATGGAGTAGTACTCATTAAGAAAAATTGGGATGAATACATGAAATCCCGTTACGGTTCAAATAGTAATGACGCCCAACCAGCCCAATAAGAAGCCGAATAAATGGCTGATACTGACAGGGATTCCCTTTCAGATGGGAATAACCATCTATCTTTTTTACCGTTTGGGAGGTTGGTTAGATCAAAAATGGTCTGTACCCGATCAATGGGTGACTAAAATTAGTACACTTATAGGGATATTTTTGTCCCTATACCAAGTGATAAAACAAGTAAATAAATTAAATAGAAATGAATAAAATTTTTGGTTTTGCCGGGCAACTTCTCATAGTAGCTGCTGTTGCTTTTGGGTTGCATTATATGTTTCACAGTGTCTTTAATACAATTGATCATTGGAGTACAAGTACCTACAATCTTATTCAGATCTATTTTTTTGAGTTTATACTGTCATTACTGATGGTGGTTGGAATTGTAATGACAAAAACCAAAATGCCTCATAATCTGGGATATATGTTTTTGGCGTTCATTACAGTAAAAACGATTGCAAATTATCTTTTCATCAGTCCGGTGTTAAAATCTGAAGGAGATCAATCATTTGTAAAACACAATTTTTTACTCGTTTTTGTCATTTTTTTAGTGTTTGATGTATATGTAACTTTCAAACTTTTAAATGAAGAAAAAGGACAAGAAAAAAACAATAAAAAAGTTTAAAATATATACCGGAGGTTTGGGAATAAAAATGTATTTTTGCACAAAATTTTTGGAACTATAAATTCAATCCAGGTAAAGACATGGTGACCTTAAAGAAATCACTTCATTTATTAGCCGCTGTTTTATTTGCGGTCATGCCAGCCTTTTCACAAGCTGATCAACATACAGAAACTTCACAGCACAATGCAGCTGAAACGATTCATGTTGATGAAACTCATGAAGCGCATCATGACGAAATTCATGTGCAAAAAACACCTGCGCAGGAAGTAGAAGAATACGCTCAGCATCACTTGCAGGACGATTATTATTATACTTTTTTCTCTGATAAAGAGACGGGTAAGCATTACGGCTTTTCATTGCCGGTAATCCTGATTGATAATGGTTTGAAGGTTTTTATGTCTTCTGAATTCGATCACGGACATAAACTGGTAGAGAAAGACGGGCAAACGTATAAATTGTATCACGGAAAAATCTATAAAACAGATGCTGCCGGAACAATTGAATATAATGAAAAGCATTACCCTAAAAATCCGAAACCGTTGGATTTTTCAATTACAAAAAACGTAGCGGGATTATTATTGGCAACTTTCCTATTGTTTATCATGTTTACATCTTTGGCTAGAACATATAAAAAAGGTGTGAATGCGTTGCCAAAAGGTTTTGCAAGAGCATTAGAGCCGTTGGTGATTTATGTAAGAGATGAAATGGCAAAACCAAACATTGGTGATAAAAAGTATAAAAAATTCATGCCGTTTTTATTAAGTGTTTTCTTTTTGATTTTCTTATTGAATTTATTAGGTCTTACGCCATTAGGACTGAATGTTACAGGAAACATATCTGTAACCGTTTGTTTGGCTTTGTTTACATTCTTTATTACTCAGTTCAGTGCGAATAAAGATTACTGGAAGCACATTTTCTGGATGCCGGGTGTACCGGTTCCGATGAAAATTGTACTGGCGCCAATTGAAGTGTTGGGTATGTTTACAAAACCATTCTCTTTGTTGATTCGTTTGTTTGCAAATATTACAGCAGGTCACTCGGTAGTAATGGGGTTGATTGCGGTAGCATTTTTAATGAAAGAAATGTTAGGAACAGGTGGTGCTGTAGGAGTATCTTTCTTGTTGACATTATTCTTGACAGTGTTAGAAATTCTGGTTGCGTTCTTACAGGCATTTATCTTTACAATGTTGTCTTCATTGTTTATTGGTTCGGCTGTACAGGAGCATGATCATCATTAAGAGTAGAATAAAAATTTTGTTTAATTATATATAAATCATTTATCATGACAATTCCAAATTTAATAGGAGCTGGTTTAATCGTAATCGGTGCAGGTTTAGGTTTAGGTAAAATCGGTGGTTCAGCAATGGACGCTATTGCACGTCAGCCGGAAGCTGCTGGAAAAATCCAAACTGCAATGATTATCATTGGAGCATTATTAGAAGGTTTAGCATTCGGTGCTTTAATCTTAGGAAAATAGTTCCAAGAAAAAGAAAAAATTCACCTTTAACGGTTGGTTAAAGGTGAATTTTAAAAATTAAACAAATAAAATAGTATAACATAATTCTATATAAATGGATAAGTTAATTAATGACTTTAGTTACGGATTATTTTTCTGGCAATTTATCATCTTATTGGTTATCATCTTCTTGTTAGGGAAGTTTGCATGGAAACCAATCGTAAATGCGTTAGAAGCGAGAGAAGAAGGAATTGCAGATGCTCTTGCTGCGGCTGAAAATGCTAAAAGAGATTTAGAAAATTTAAAATCTGACAATGAGAAATTATTGGCAGAAGCCCGTGCAGAAAGAGATACAATGTTGAAAGAGGCACGTGAGATGAAAGAGCAAATGATTGCTGAAGCAAAAGGTGAAGCACAGGCAGAAGGAGCAAAAATGATTGCTCAGGCAAAAGCGACTATCGAAAGTGAAAAGAATGCCGCTAAGGCAGAATTAAAAGCACATGTTTCAAGCTTATCTTTAGACATTGCTGAAAAGTTATTAAGAAATCAATTATCTGATAAAGCGGCTCAAGAACAATTGGTAGAGAAGCTATTAGAAGATGTTAAATTAAACTAATAGAATTGTCATGGCAGGTACAAGAGCAGCAATAAGATATGCAAAGGCAATTCTTGAAGTGTCAAATGCAAAAGGAAAAGCCGAAGTAGTAAAAAACAATATGAACGATATTGTAAATGCTATTTCTGAAAGTAAAGAATTAAATGATTTTATCGGAAATCCGGTAATCAAAGGCGAAGTAAAACTTGCCGCTTTGCTTGAAGTGTTTGCCGGTGCAGACGAAGACACAAAAGCATTGTTTCATTTGCTGTTGCAGAATAAAAGATTTGATATCCTGAATGCAATTGCAAAACAGTACAATGTGCTGTATGATGAGTTTGCAGGTGTAGAAGTAGCTTATGTAACTACTGCTGTGCCTATGACTCCGGAATTGGAAACAAAAGTTTTGAGTAAAATAAAACAACTGTCATCCAAAAGTGTTACCATCGTTAATAAAGTAAATCCGGACATCATCGGAGGGTTTATTATCAGAATAGGAGATCAGCAATTTAATGCATCAGTTGCAGATAAATTAAGTCAGTTAAAGAGAGAATTTACTAATTAAAATCACCACACGGGTTTCGTGTTAAAATAATAAACAAATGGCAGAAATTAAACCTGCTGAAATTTCAGCAATTTTAAAGAAACAGTTATCTGGTTTTGGATCGGAAACTTCTATTGAAGAGGTAGGAACAGTGCTACAAATAGGAGACGGTATCGCTCGTGTTCACGGATTGGCTAACGCTCAGTACGGAGAGTTGGTACAGTTCGAGAACGGATTAGAAGGAATGGTTCAGAACTTAGAGGAAGACAATGTAGGTGTTGTATTATTTGGTACTTCAACAGGAGTAAAAGAAGGTGCAATTGTTAAAAGAACAGGACGTATCGCTTCTTTGAAAGTAGGTGAGCAAATGGTAGGTCGCGTTGTGGATACTTTAGGGAATCCAATCGACGGTAAAGGACCGATCGGAGGAGACTTATATGAGATGCCAATCGAAAGAAAAGCTCCAGGAGTTATCTTCCGTCAGCCGGTAACAGAACCTTTACAGACAGGTATTAAAGCAATTGATGCTATGATTCCTGTAGGTCGTGGACAACGTGAGTTGGTTATCGGTGACCGTCAAACAGGTAAAACAACTGTTTGTATCGATACCATCTTAAATCAGAAAGAATTTTTTGACGCTGGTAAACCAGTATATTGTATCTATGTGGCTGTAGGGCAAAAAGCATCTACAGTAGCTGGAATTGCAAAAACATTAGAGGAAAAAGGGGCTATGGCTTATACAATTATTGTAGCAGCTAATGCATCTGATCCTGCACCAATGCAAGTATATGCTCCTATGGCAGGTGCTGCAATCGGTGAATATTTCCGTGATACAGGTCGTCCTGCTTTGATCATCTATGATGATTTATCAAAACAAGCGGTAGCGTATCGTGAGATGTCTTTGATCTTGAGAAGACCACCGGGTCGTGAGGCATATCCTGGAGACGTTTTCTATCTTCACTCTCGTTTATTAGAGCGTGCTGCAAAAGTAATTGCTGATGATGAAATCGCAAAAACGATGAACGATTTACCGGAATCTTTAAAACCGATTGTTAAAGGAGGAGGTTCGTTAACGGCATTGCCAATCATCGAAACGCAAGCTGGTGACGTTTCTGCTTATATTCCTACAAACGTAATTTCGATTACAGACGGACAGATTTTCTTAGAGTCAGATTTATTCAACTCAGGAGTTCGTCCTGCGATCAACGTAGGTATTTCGGTATCACGTGTAGGGGGTAATGCTCAGATCAAATCAATGAAAAAAGTATCAGGTACTTTAAAATTAGATCAGGCACAATACCGTGAGTTGGAAGCTTTTGCTAAATTCGGTTCGGATTTGGATGCAGTAACAATGAACGTAATTGAAAAAGGTAAACGTAACGTTGAAATCTTGAAACAAGCGGTAAATGATCCGTTTAAAGTAGAAGATCAGGTAGCGATTATCTATGCAGGTTCTAAAAACTTATTGAGAAACGTTCCTGTAGAAAAAGTAAAAGAATTCGAAAAAGAATTCTTACAAGTATTAAACTTGTCTCATAAAGAAGTTTTAAGTGCTTTAAAAGCAGGTAACTTATCAGATGAAGCGACAGCTACAATCGAAAAAGTTGCAAAAGAAATTTCTTCAAAATATTAATATTAGTTTAAAAGAATTACAAACCGGAAAATGCGTTTCCGGTTTGTAATACTAAACTGCTTTATATAAAATGGCAAACTTAAAAGAGATCCGTAATAGAATCAGTTCTGTTTCATCCACGATGCAAATCACATCTGCGATGAAAATGGTATCCGCTGCAAAATTAAAAAAGGCACAGGACACCATTACAGCAATGCGTCCGTATGCAGAAAAGCTTACAGAATTAATTCAGAATATCAGTGCAACTTTAGAAGGTGATGCTTCAGGAGCGTATGCAGAGCAAAGAGAAGTAAACAACGTGCTTTTAGTAGTTGTGACTTCAAACAGAGGTTTGTGTGGTGCTTTTAACGCTAATGTTATTAAAGCAACACGTCAGTTGATCGATGGAGCATATGCAGGTAAAAATGTAGATATTATTACCATTGGTAAAAAAGGATATGATGCTTTTCATAAAACAGCTAATGTAATCGAAAACCGCAGTGATTTATTCGATGCTCTGACGTTTGATAATACTGCAGCGATTGCACAGCAAATCATGGATGCCTTTATTGAAGGTACTTATGATAAAGTGGAAGTGATTTATAATCAGTTTAAAAATGCCGCAACACAGATTGTTATTACTGAGCAGTTTTTGCCATTATTACCAATAGAATCTGAAGAAACAAATGTAACTTCCGATTACCTTTTTGAGCCTTCAAAAGAGGAAATCATCTTAAGTTTGATTCCGGCTTCATTGAAGACACAATTGTATAAATCAGTATTGGATTCTAATGCTTCCGAGCATGGAGCACGTATGACAGCAATGCATAAAGCTACTGATAATGCAAAAGACCTGAGAGATCAGTTAAAATTGACGTACAACAAAGCACGTCAGGCAGCGATTACAAACGAAATTTTAGAAATTGTGGGTGGGGCAGAAGCTTTGAACAATTAAAAAATATAATTAGTAAATCATCAGACCCCAAAGCAACCCTTTGGGGTCTTTGTTTTTTTATTTTTTTTGCGGAATTATTACCTCATTGTTGTATAAAGTTTTATACTGCTTTTGAAGCAAATTCCGTAAATTCGCATTTTACAAGAAATTTTTATAGAAATGAGCAAAAAATTTACAGAATATAAAGCACTGAATTTGCCAACTGTAGCATCAGAAATGTTACAATTCTGGAAAGAGCAATCCATCTTTGATAAAAGTATTACATCAAGAGAAGGAAACCGGCCTTTTGTCTTTTTTGAAGGTCCGCCTTCAGCAAATGGTAAACCGGGTATTCACCACGTGATGGCTCGTGCGATTAAAGATATTTTTTGCCGCTATAAAACTCAGAAAGGCTTTCAGGTAAAAAGGAAAGCAGGATGGGATACGCACGGACTTCCGGTAGAATTAGGTACAGAAAAAGAACTGGGCATTACCAAAGAAGATATCGGAACCAAAATCTCTATTGAAGAATACAACGAAGCGTGTAAAAGAACCGTTATGCGGTATACAGACCTGTGGAACGATCTTACGGAAAAGATGGGGTACTGGGTAGATATGAAAGATCCGTATATCACTTATAAACCGAAATACATGGAAAGTGTATGGTGGCTTTTGAAAGAGATTTATGATAAGGATTTATTGTACAAAGGCTACACCATTCAACCCTATTCGCCTAAAGCGGGAACAGGACTTTCTTCACACGAAGTGAACCAGCCCGGATCGTATAGAGATGTGACAGATACTACCGTTGTAGCACAGTTTAAAGCTATAAGCGAATCACTGCCGGACTTTCTGCAAGGTTTCGGTCCCATACATATTCTGGCATGGACAACCACACCGTGGACTTTGCCGTCAAATACTGCTTTGACAGTAGGACCAAAAATAGATTATGTACTGGTTAAAACGTTTAATCAATACACTTTTGAACCGATTACTGTAATTCTTGGAAAACCTCTGGTAAACAAACAATTTGCAGGTAAGTTTACTCAGGTTGATAACGAAGAAGATTTAGAAGCCTATAAAGAGGGAGACAAAAAAATTCCTTACTATATCGTTAAAGAATGCAAAGGAGCAGATTTGGTAGGGATACAATATGAGCAGTTATTGCCTTATACGTTACCGTATCAAAACCCTGAAAATGCTTTCCGTGTGATTGCGGCAGATTTTGTCACAACAGAAGACGGTACAGGTATCGTTCATACAGCACCAACTTTTGGAGCTGACGATGCCAAAGCAGCTAAAGAAGCTACTCCGGAAGTACCTCCGATGTTGGTGTTAGATGATAACGGAAATCCGGTTCCGCTGGTTGACCTGCAGGGACGTTTTGTTGCTCAGATGGGAGAGATGGCAGGCAAATACGTGAAAAACGAATATTACAATGATGGCGAAGCTCCTGAAAAATCAGTAGACGTTGAAATAGCCATTGCTTTAAAAGAAGGCAACAAAGCTTTTAAAGTAGAAAAATATGTACACAGTTACCCGCATTGCTGGAGAACCGACAAACCGATTCTTTATTATCCGTTAGATTCATGGTTCATAAAAGTGACGGAAGTAAAAGAGCAAATGTTTGAACTCAATGAAACCATCAACTGGAAACCAAAAGCTACCGGAGAAGGGCGCTTCGGAAATTGGCTCAAAAATGCCAATGACTGGAACTTATCGCGTTCCCGATACTGGGGAATTCCATTGCCGATCTGGAGAACAGAAGATAAAACGGAAGAAATCATTATTGGTTCTGTAGAGCAATTGGTAAGTGAAATAAACAAAGCGATACAGGCAGGAACTATGACAGAAAATCCGTTTAAGGATTTTGTGGTAGGTGACATGTCTGAAGCGAATTATGATTTAATAGATCTGCATAAAAATGTTGTAGATAAAATTGTATTGGTTTCTGCTTCAGGAAAACCAATGAAAAGAGAATCAGATCTTATTGATGTTTGGTTTGATTCCGGAGCCATGCCTTATGCACAGTGGCATTATCCGTTTGAAAACCAACAAATGATTGACGGAAATGAAAGTTTCCCTGCAGATTTTATTGCTGAAGGAGTAGATCAGACACGCGGCTGGTTTTATACACTACATGCTATCGGAACTTTGGTGTTTGGGAAAAAGGCTTATAAAAATGTAGTTTCAAACGGTCTTGTTTTAGATAAGAACGGACAAAAAATGTCTAAACGTTTGGGCAATGCGGTAGATCCTTTTGAAACACTGGAAGAGCACGGACCGGATGCGACGCGTTGGTATATGATTTCAAATGCCAATCCGTGGGATAATCTTAAATTTGATCTGGAAGGCATTACAGAAGTAAGAAGAAAATTCTTTGGTACGTTATACAATACCTATTCGTTTTTTGCGCTATATGCGAATATAGACGGATTCACCTATAACGAAGAAGAAGTGCCTATACAGGACAGACCGGAAATAGACCGTTGGATTCTTTCAGAACTCAACACTCTTATAAAAGAAGTGGATGTTTTTTATGAAGAATATGAGCCGACAAAAGCAGCAAGAGCCATTTCTGATTTTGTTCAGGAAAATCTGAGCAACTGGTATGTGCGTTTATGCCGTCGCCGCTTCTGGAAAGGGGAGTATGCACAGGACAAAATCGCAGCCTATCAGACTTTATATACTTGTTTGTTAACGGTAGCAAAATTATCGGCACCAATTGCTCCGTTTTTTATGGATAAACTTTACAAAGATTTAACACAAGCTACTGAAAAAGAAAGCTTTGAATCTGTACATTTGGCGCAATTTCCGCAGAGTGATCCTTCATTTATTGATACGGCACTTGAAAGCAGAATGCAAAAAGCACAAACAGTATCTTCTCTGGTATTATCTCTGAGAAAAAAAGAAATGATTAAAGTACGCCAGCCCTTGCAAAAAGTAATGATTCCCGTTCTGGATAATGCTCAGAAAGCAGAAATTGAGGCGGTATCAGACTTAATTAAAGCAGAGGTAAATGTGAAAGAAATTGAATTGTTGGATGATGCTTCCGGGGTATTGGTAAAACAAATAAAACCTAATTTTAAAACATTAGGACCTCGTTTCGGAAAAGACATGGGAGCTGTTTCAAAAGCCGTTCAGAACTTTACTCAGGAGCAAATCAGCGAAATTGAGAAAAACGGTGAAATATCTTTGGATATATCGGATAAAAAAATTAAATTAACATTGGAAGATGTGGAAGTAACCTCTCAGGATATTGAAGGGTGGCTGGTAGCAAATGCCAACGGAGTAACAGTAGCATTGGATATCACCATAACCGAAGAATTAAAAAAAGAGGGAATATCCAGAGAATTGGTAAATCGTATCCAAAACATAAGAAAAGATTCCGGATATGAAGTTACAGACAAGATTAAAGTATATTTATTGGACAATGAAACAGTAAAAGAAGCTGTTTTGAATAATCTGGAATATATAAAATCGGAAACATTGACCGAAACGCTTGAATTTAAAGCTGTATTGGAAAACGGTACAGAAATTGAATTCGATGATATCAAAACAAAATTGGAAATAAAAAAATAACACAAAAAAATATGGAAGCAGAAAACTTACAAGTACGATACTCAGATGCCGATCTGGCAGAGTTCAAAGAACTGATACAAAAGAAAATTTTAAAAGCACAGGCAGATTTAGAACTGATTAAAAGTGCTTATATGAATGATTTAAACAACGGCACAGATGATACGTCTCCAACGTTTAAAGCATTTGAAGAAGGCAGCGAAACCATGTCTAAAGAAGCAAATTCACAGTTAGCGATCCGTCAGGAAAAATTCATCAGAGATTTGAAAAATGCCTTAATACGTATTGAAAACAAAACATACGGTATTTGCAGAGTCACAGGAAAATTAATAGAAAAAGAACGTTTAAAACTGGTTCCTCATGCTACAATGAGCATGGAAGCTAAGATGCAACAACGTTAAACAATACCAAAACTTTAAAGACGCTCGGAAGAGCGTTTTTTTTTATGCCAAAAAGAAGTTACATTTGCTTAAAATTTTTCAAGCAAATGTCGTTAAATAAAGCACTTATCATTGCCTTTTTAGTCTTACTTATAGATCAGGTTTTAAAAATATACATCAAAACCAACTTTTTGTTAAACGAAGAAATATATGTTTTTGAGTGGTTTCGCATTCATTTTATTGAAAATGACGGTATGGCATGGGGAGTAGAGCTTCCGGGTAATTATGGTAAACTTGTGCTGACTCTATTTCGTATTGTCGCTGTAGGAGGAATTTTTTACTGGTTGAAAGATGCGATAAAGAAAAAAAGTTCAAAAATAATGATTGTTGCTATTGCACTGATTTTGTCCGGAGCTTTGGGTAATATTATAGATTCGGTATTCTACGGAGTAATTTTTGACGACAGCCATCATCACTTGGCAACACTTTTTTCAGACCAGCCCTATGGAACCTGGTTTCATGGTCGCGTAGTAGATATGTTTTATTTTCCAATATGGAAAGGCTATCTTCCGGATTGGATTCCGGGATGGGGAGGTCAGTATTTTACCTTTTTCAATGCTATTTTCAATGTGGCTGATGCGGCTATTTCGGTAGGAGTCGGAATGTTAATTGTTTTTAATAAGCGCGTTTTTAAATAGTTATAAAAAAATAATTAAATTTGAGAATATAAACCAATAACACCTTTATTTATGAATACTACAAGATTAGTTGCTGAAGTAAGCACAGAAGAACAAGCCGTTTTTTATAAGAAAACATACCTGCATCTTGCATTGGGAGTTCTGGCGTTCATTCTGGCGGAATCTGTTTTGTTGAGAATAGAGCCTTTAGTTGAATTTTTATTGAGTATGACACAGGGATATTTGTGGCTGGCCCTTTTAGGCGGTTTTATGCTCATTACCTGGGTAGCTCAGAATATGGCAGTAAAAGCTGTGAGCAAACCAAAACAATATCTCGGATACGGACTTTATATTCTTGCTGAAGCTATAATCTTTGTGCCGTTGCTGTATATTGCTATTTATTCTACAGGCGGCTTTGATCTGATCAATCAGGCAGCCATCATTACGGGAGGTCTTTTTACAGGTTTATCCATCATTGTTTTTACAACCCGTATTAACTTTTCTTTTCTGAAAAGCGTGCTTATCATCGGCTTTTTTGTAGCCATTGGAGCGATCATTTCAGGAATCATTTTCGGTTTTGATTTAGGGTTCTGGTTTTCAGCTGCGATGGTGCTTTTGGCATCCGGATCTATACTTTATAATACTTATACAATAAAAAATAATTACGATACAGACCAGTATATACCTGCGGCATTATCGTTATTTGCCTCTTTAATGCTTTTATTCTGGTACATTCTGCGAATTCTTATGAGCAGAAATTAACATTAAGCACCTTCGGGTGCTTTTTTTATGCAAGTTCAAAAAATCTGCCGGGTAATGTTCTGAGTACGCCTTTGAGCTCCATGTTGAGTAAAATAGCATGGAGTCTGTGTACGGCGATTTTATTATCTCTTGCAATGAAGTCAAATGCCTCTCCCTTCTTTCCCTCTAAATAGTCATAAATAAGTTGCTCCTCTTCAGTGAGTGCAATAAACAGCTGTCGCTGAATAGCTGAGTTTTTTGATGGTTGAACTTCCCAGTTAAGAAAGGAAACCACATCTTGTGCTGTGGTAAATAAATTGGCTCTGTGTGTTTTAATAAGGTAATTGCAGCCTTCGCTATACGCATCATTACTTCTTCCGGGAAGTGCAAAAACATCGCGATTGTAATCATTAGCAAAAGCAGCTGTAATCAATGAACCACCGCGTTGAGCGCTTTCAATAACAAGCGTTGCCTGAGACAACCCGGCGATGATTCGGTTGCGTCTGATAAAGTTTTCTCTGTTGACAGGGTCAGACGTTAGAAATTCTGATAGAAAACCACCATTTTCTTCTATTTGATTATTGTACTTATAATGGCTTTTAGGATAGGTGGTATGTAAACCATGACCTAAAACGGCCACCGTTTGAAGTTTGTTTTTTATTGCGCCAAGATGAGCGTGTATATCGGCTCCATAAGCATATCCGCTGACAATTACGGGGTCAAAAATGGAAAGCTCTTCCAGTAATTGCCCGATAAAGTCAATACCCCGGGATGTGATTTTACGGGTACCTACGATACTGATGATTTTTTTATTTTCCAGCGCAATATTTCCTTTTTTAAATAAGAACAGCGGAGCATCGCAACAATGCTTTAAAAACTCGGGATATTCATTATCATATAGGGTTGTAAATTGAATGCCGTGAAGTTTCATTACCTCGATTTCTCTTTCAATAAGATTGAAATCCTGAAATGAAACAATCTTTTCTGAAATATTGCTGCCTATACCGGTTATGGATTGTAATTCTCTTTTTCCGGCTCTGAATATTTCTTCAGGCTCATTAAAATGTTGTAACAATTTCTGCGCATTGACGCTTCCAATGCCCTCAATCCTTGTAAGCGCTATTAAAAAAGAGAGTGTATGTTCATCAGTTGGTCTCATTTTATTTTGTTGAAAATCAGAATTGTATCTAAAATAGGTAAAAAAAACCAAATGCCATTCAAAGGCTAAAACAGTTATTAACAATTAATTGGGGAATCGTGAAAATTGTTGATAACATTTGTCAATAAATTTTACTTTGAAGTATTGTTTTTTTATTTTTGTGATATGATGATTGAAAAACACATATCGGCTTTATTGTATCGTTATCAGTGCGTAAGCATTCCTGAATTCGGAGCATTTATTACAGAAATTTCTTCTGCGCGTTATAACGAGGTGAGCGGTACTTTTTCTCCGCCAAAGAAAAATATTTTGTTTAATGCCCTTTTGAGAAATAATGATGGTCTTTTGACGAATCATATTGCGTTAGAAGAAGGTATCTCTTTTGAAGCAGCAGCGATACAGGTACGGAACACAGTAAATGCATGGAACGCTTCTTTGCGTAACAAAGAATGTGTCGCTTTGTCGCATATCGGACAATTGAGAATGAATGAAGAGCAGAAAATTATCTTTGAACCAATAGGGTCAACTAATTATCTTACTTCCTCTTTCGGACTGAGTTCTGTCATAGCGCCTGTCGTGGTTCGGGATGATAAAACAGAAGCATTAATTATTCCGATAAACAGAAAAGGAACGAAGCGAAAAGCATTCCTTAAATATGCCGCTATTTTTGTGGTTGGTTTAGGACTTGCAACAGCTTATACTACGTATCAACAGCAAATGGTTGCCGAACAGGAAATGATGGCTGTTGAAAAACAGGTACAAAATCAGGTTCAGGAAAAATTGCAACAGGCTACTTTCTTTATTGAAACACCGGCTGTAATCGTAAAAGAAACGGCAGCACCTGCAAAAGGATTTCATATCATCGCCGGAGCCTTCCGCACAGAAGCAAAAGCTCAGATCATGGTGCAACAATTGTTGGACAAGGGGTATGTCAATGCTAAATACCTTAACCCATCCAAACATGGAATGCGTCAGGTTGTTTATAACAGTTACGAAACTCTTGAAGAAGCCAAACAGGATTTAAAACTGATCCATACAAAGGTTAATAAAGATGCCTGGATTTATATAGACGAATAAAAGAGAAGGAACTGAAAAAGTTCCTTTTTTTATTTATATAAAGTATCTTTGCAGAAAAAAATGCAAGCTAAAACACCTTCAGAATCAGCAACCATTACAACGGATATTGTATTGCCGGGGGAAACCAATCCTCTGAACAATTTATTTGGCGGAGAACTCCTGGCACGAATGGATCGTGCAGCGAGTATTTCTGCGAGAAGACATACGAGACGCGTTTGTGTAACGGCATCCGTAAATAATGTAGCTTTTAATAATGCGATTCCACTGGGCAGTGTGGTAACACTTGAAGCTAAAGTGTCAAGAACTTTTAAAACATCTTTAGAGATATTTATTGATGTATGGATTGAAGACCGTGAGTCAGGTAACAGACTAAAAGCCAATGAAGCAATTTATACCTTTGTTGCTGTAGACGAACGCGGAAAGCCCGTAGAAATACCTCCTGTAATTCCAGAAACGGAAATAGAAAAACAGCGGTTCGAGGCCGCTTTGAGACGCAAACAATTGAGCCTGGTATTAGCAGGTAAAATGAAACCGGATGAAGCTACAGAACTAAAAGCATTGTTTAGTTAAATAAAAAACCAATCTCTACTGCGGAGATTGGTTTTGTTGTTTTATTCGCTCTTCTTCTTCTTTTTGTTTGAGATAAAGCGCTCTGTCTTCCTCATCCATTTCTTCTTCCATTTCAGTATTAGTTGGGGCATGCCGGCGCATTTTAATAATCGGGTTTTCCTGTGTACCGCTTACTGAAAACGGAATACCAATAATACCAAACGGAGGTAACCCTAAGCGCATACCTAAATCCAATTTTCCATCCAGTGTAATCTTTCCTTCAAACCTTGGGCGAAAACCCGCCATTTTTGTTTTGGTGCGTTCTATTGTTAGAACATTATTTTTTACACTCGATCGGATCACAACCTTGTTTACAGAACTGTCAATGAGTTTGTCGCGATCGGTTTCTTTAGCGATAGAGTTTAATAGTTTAAACCCTTTAAAAGAAATGTCTTCCAGTGTAAGAATTCCTTCTCCCTCCAGTGAAGGCAGCAGAGGTTCCATGTTTTTGTCGAGAAAACCGGAGAGTTTATAATCAAGCGAAACAATACCGTAAGCACTTTTGGCAGAAGTAAGCATTTCTCTGAAAAGCGGAATTTCGTGATATGCCTTTTGTATGTCAAAGTTATCCGCTTTCACGGCATAGTCAAAAAGAGCTCTTTTTGTATTTATTGGTTTATAACTTCCATTCATCTTTACATCCATACCGGCAACAAAAAAGCCCGTATCGGTAAGATTCAGCTTTCCGTCTTTGAGCTGAACCGTTCCTTTAAAGTCTTTAAGTTCTATTTGATTATAGATGATCTTCTGAACCGCACTTTTTAATGTCAAATCTACATTTGAAGGCAGCAGAACAACTCCTGTGTTGCTTTTAGGGGTAGAGGCAGCCGATGAAGCAGAAGTGCTTGCAAATGCTGTAAAATCATCTACATTTAGACTATTGCTGTTGATCTCAAAGTTTCCTTTAACCGTTTGGTTCGTGGTTACATAAGCAATGATGTTATCCAAAGCTCCTTTAGCTGTAAAGGTATTGGAACCATACCGCGCTTTAAAATTATTGAAATTGAGCTTTTCATTGTTAAAGCTAAATTTACCTTGTGTAATCATAAACGGTTTGGGAAAAGAAGTATGTTTTACCTGAATATTGCCTACTTCAATAACTCCTTTATTTTGTAGACGATGGTATCTTCCTTTGAGAGCATCACTCTGAAGTCCTGCTAACTGAAAATCTGTTTTTACCCTTCCCTTTACATTAACGCCTTCAATAGAAAAAATTTCATACAGTGGTGCGAGTTCCAGTGTTCCCTTTGAAACAATTTTATAACGGATGTCATTAAAGTTTTTTAGATCGGCATTTAAATAAAAAGGCTGATTGTTTACTTTGAATGAAACCGGAACGATTTGCACGGATAAATCTTTTAAAGAACCCCGTTCACTCTTAATATAGGCTTCTACTTTGATATCGGTCAGCGGAACAGGAGATGAAGCGGTTTTCAAATATCCGTCATTCATTTTTAATGTGGTATTGATAACCGGAATTATTTTTTTCTTGATGTCAAGCTTACCTTTGGTAACGACTTCTGCAAAAAGATTTCCACGAACCTCTATGTCTTTCAAGGGATAGACTTCTTTAATCTCCCCCAGATTTATTTTTGCTTCTGCATTGGCATCCATATCAAAAGAAGTGAGTCCTTTGAGATGAATAAATCCTTTGATATAATTAGACATGGATTTTAAGTGAATGTTTTGAATTTTGGTGTCAATATTATTTACTTTGTGATCTTTTGAAACTGCTGTAAGATCGAATTCTGCCAAATCTATGGCCTTTGGCATCTTATCTAATTTCAGATAACCTCCTTTTAGCGAACTCTCAATGAGGAAAGTTGGTACCGATATAATTTCTGAAATCTGTTTTTCGTTTTTCAGTCCGGATGTAATCAGTTGTGTAGCATAAGTGCCTTCAACAGCCGCTTTGAGAATGAAATTTCCGCGTGCTGTAAGTCCTTTCCAGCCAATTGCTTTCTGAAGATCATCTAAAATAAGGTGACAATCAGTAGTAGATTTTACTGTAAAAGGATCAAATCCCGTGATGTTGGTTTGGGTTTTAAAATATCCGTCTCCGAGATTAAATTCCATTTTTTGAAGATCTACTTTTAACAAATCGAAATTTAACTGCGGTAAATTGATTTTGAAACGAAGGGTTAGATTCTTGAGCGGGATACTGGTATGGTTATACGCCATAAGCCCGTTGTCGATCTGTAATCCCAGATTGAAGTCAGGTTTTTGGTTCTCTTCAACAATGTATTTTCCCTGCAGGGAGGCAAACAGGGCTACGTTCCCTTTGAGTTCCGTATTGTCAAGCCAGTGGTAGTATGATTGTGGAACTAACGATAAAAGATGTGCAAGCGTACTTTTTTCTGATTTTAGTTTTAAATCAATGTCATAACCATTGTTCAGGAAGGTAAAAGATCCTTTAAAGCTGATCGGAAGCTTGTTGATTTTCAGATCGTTTTTTTCAAATATAAAAGCGAGATTATCAGTATTGATTTTGGTCAGCAGATTGGCATTTACCGCTTTGTGATCCACATAAGTTTCTCCGTCATATTTTAGAGTAAGAGAACCGATATCTGCTTTTGTTTTCAGATCAAATACCGCTTTTGTCAGATCGCCTTTTCCGTCATAATTAAAATCTGTAGTATGGATTTCCATAGGAATAGAGGCATCTGCATACGAAACCTCAGAGTTGCTGATGAGGATGCGTTTTATCGCCAAACCGGAAGAAGACGCATCTGAGTTGTCAGTGCTTTTGTAAACATTATAGTTGGCAACTCCGTTTTGATTTACCTGGATCCGGATTACAGCTTTTTCCAGATAGATACCGTCAATCTTTATAGTGTCTGAAAATAAACTTAAAAGGTCAATACCCAGACTGAATTTTTCTGCCTTGATAAGACTTTCTTTTTCATAAGGTGCAGAACCCTTTAAATCAACTCCGTTTAAAGTAGCGGTAAGAATCGGGAATTGATTAAAAAAAGTCAGATCGAGAGATGTGTAATCAATACCGCCGTTAAGATTTTCATTGATTACTTCTTTTACTTTCTTATTGATACTATCTTTGAAGAAATAAGGTATACAAATCATCGCCAGTAGCATCGCAGCAAATAAAATTCCTGTTATCGCAAGCGTCTTTTTAATAATTTTTTTTACAGTTTCCTTTTTCATACGTGCAAAAATATAAAGACTTATTCCCGGCAAAGATATATAAAAAGCAGATTGTTTTTATTTATATATTTTTATCTGAAAGAGCAATGCTTCAGAGTTGTATTGAGCATTGAAATAGTATCTTTAGGAAGTAAATGAACTGTATTATTGCGATTATTTAAAAGTACAAAATGAAAATAAAAAAATAATTTGCGATCAATATAGTAAGACTTTGTAAAAAATATTATAATGAAGATATAGAAATTGAATATTGTATAATAAATACCTTAGATTTTGATAATATGAAGTTAGTGTTAAATAGTATAAAGAGGTTAACCACTTAAAAAGATAAAAAAAACCGGTCAGATTTATCTGACCGGTTTTATATCATTATTTTCTAAAGATTATTCAATAGTAAAATTATCAAAATGTACATCGTATGCTGCTTCTTTTCCTATCTTCAATGCAAAGAAGTTGCCTCCTACTGTTGATTGCAGACCAGTAAGACTACTGATGTCTAAAGTTACCAATACCCATTGACCATTGGTGTTAACACTACCTGCATACTGATTGTTTTCTGCAACAGAGAACGTAGCGCTTGTTGTTAAATCTCCTAAGTTAAATGCGAAATATCCTGTTCCTTGTTTGTACACGTTTAAAGAAATTCCTTTAGCTGCTGTACCTTTTACATAGAACTGTATTTTAGTTGCATTAGCAGGTATAGTACTGTTATAAAGTGTTGTAAATACATAATCATTTCCTGCTGCTCCTGTAGTGTTGATTCTTAAAGAAGTGCTGTTATCAATCCCGGTACCTGCACTTTGTGTTGCATAAGCCTGTAATCCGAAACTGTTTAATGATCCTGTAAATGCTGCAAAGTCTTCGAAATCAAATCCAGGGAACAATGGAGCTGCATTTTCTCCCGGTTGTTCAGGTTCTTCTGGTTGTTCAGGTTCTCCCGGTCCTTCAGGACTTCCTCCGATTCTTGTTTCTGTCAATTGAATATCAGATGTATAACGTGCTACAAATTGGTAGTCGTTGTTGAATTTTGTAAGAACCCCTCTGATTTTACCACTTTTTTCAGAAACCGGTAAACCAGCATATTCAGCATATTGTCCTGTTCTGAAGATCAATTTGATCGCTTCACTTTCACTGTTTGTGATATAATGGTTTGTTTCAGAACCTACCACATTAGCAGCATTGTAATAGTTTTGTCCTAATGAACTGTCTGTGAACTGTACATTTTGTAATTCCACTAATTTACCTAAATAAGAATCATTGATTGCCTCATTCAGGTTTAAAGTGTGTACTAATTCACTCTCCGGTTTTGTAGTACAAGAACGCAATATATGGCTTTTATACTCCAATGTAGCGATTTGTCCTACGTTACCATTATACAAAGCTCCTATTTCTAAGGTATTGCTTCTGATCTGGATGTATAAGTTTTTTAACTTAATATATACTTTACGTCCTGGTTGATAATCAGAAAATAATTTTGCCTGATTGATCGCTACACTAAATCCTTTTTCTCCGTCTACAGAATTTAAATACATTTTTTTGTAAAAATTCCCTCCTTTATCACTTGAAACTACGATAGCTTCAATCACATCATCTTCTGTATACTGAACAGCTGTTGTAGTAGCCATTGCATATATTTCCTGAACTGTTTTTGTTACGGTAATATTTGGGTCAACACAGTCCACATTAGGAATTGAGAAATCATCATCGCTTGCACAACTTGTGGTGATAACTGCCGATAATGAAAGTAATAAAACTGCTTTTAAAAATCTTGCTTTCATATTAGTATGATTGTTTTTGTCTTTTTTAATGAATTATTAGAAATTAAGATATAGGTTTAAGAAGTAGGTTCTTCCGTATCCGTAAAAATATTTAGGACCAAATGAACGTACACCTCCCTGTAAATCTTTTGTAAGTTCTCCGTAGTTTGCATTTCTACCCTGTTCGAAACCACCGGTTTTGTATCTTACATCAAATACGTTGTTTACACTTGCAAAGAATCCAAGGGTTTTTCCGCTGATTCTCCATGATTTACCTCCTGAAAGGTTTACCAATGTGAATGAATTTAATTTTTCCTGTTTTAATAACTTACGCACTTTGTCTTCAGTTGCATCAGGGAACGGGAATCTGTCAGGATCGTTTGAGTCGATCAGGAAGTTTTTCGTTCTTAATAAAGGAGAAACATCTAAATAGATATCATCCAGATAGTTCACATTAGCACCAATCCACCAGTATGCAGGGTCTCTGTATTCGATTCCGAAAGAGTATGCCTGTTGAGGTATACCTGCCTGTTTGTAGTTTTTCATCGTTGCTTCACCGAAGTTAACTGTAGATCTTGTATTGTCAATATTTAAAGAAACATTCGGGTTGTTCGTATAAATATATTGTCCGTAAGACGCAGCAGCAGTAGCTTTAATTGTTGGTGTAATCTGATATTCAAAACCTAATTCACCACCCATATTTTGTTTGCTGATTCCTCTTACTGTTTCAGATACGAAAGCATTTCCGTTGGTTGAGATAGATTCTTCTCCTGAAGAAAGCGTTCCTAAACCTTCAGCGAAATAGAAAGCGATTTCAGTAGCATCTTCTACCTGACTGAAATATCCTGTAAGTCTTGCTTTTATCTTCGGTGTTCTCAAGATATAACTTCCGTCAACGCTTACAATTTTTTCACTGTCAATCTCTCTTGTGATGTTATTGTTCATACGAACATTAGGGAATGTATTTCTCATTGTAGGAGCCTTTGTCATATAGGCAGCATTAAGGTCTAAGAAATGATGACCTGTAATACGGTAATTTACACCTCCTTTTACACCAAAGTCATTAAAGTTGATTTTTTCACTTTTTCCTTCAGAATTGTTGGCATAATTTCCGTTTTTGTAAATTCCTTCTCTTTGGTATTCAGTGTAAGTACCACCAACTCCTAAGTAAGAATTAAAAGAAGTATATGCAAATTTCAATTGAGCAAAAGCATCAATCACATTAGCATGTAAGTTATAGTTGTATCCGAAACGGTCTCCAACTGTTACTTTACGATCAGGGTTGTTTAAGTCAGATTGTCTTCCGTCACCTGCAAGGAACGGATCGATATCTGAATAAAAAGAACCTCCTAATAAATCCAATACTTTCTGATAGTTTTCAGATTTTAATTTTTTATATGTAATACCTGCATCTAAAGCAATGTTATTGGTCAATTGTGTGCTTAAAAAGGTGTTTGCAGTAAGTTGTCTGTCATCGGTGCGGTCTTCATATAGAATCGTTAAAGATTCACCTCCGAATAAAGCAGCGTTTTCAATGTTCTGACGGTAAAGTTCATCCCAGTTGATCTGACTGTTTTGCATAAAAGCATCACGTGCCATTGCAGCCAATCTTATGTTTTCAGGACTGTTCCCTACATAATCTCCGTCAGAAGTATGCATAGTAGAATAATAACTTGGTAAATTTCTATAGTAAGTAGGATCAGGGTTTCTTGCTCCGTTGAAATCTAAACGGCTGTTTCCTATTTTTCCAAACTGGTATCCTACATTCGTGTTTAAGGTTGTTCTGTCGCTTATTTTCCAGTCATGACTTAAAATGAAAATAGGCTCTTCTACATCTTTATCTCTTGAGTTACGTTTCTTACCGTTTTGGTATCCCCAGTAAGAGTTATAATCTTCACCTTTAAGATCAATAAGTTCCTGTGTATTAGGAGAATTTTTTCCTCTGCTGTTTTGAGCATAAATTGCTGTTAAATTCAAGCTATGCTGATTATTGATTTTTTTCTCAACAGCTGCATAGAATGATTTTGCATCATAGTCTGTTCCTTCAAAGTAGCCTTCCTGAGCTCCTCTGTAAGAAGCTGAAAAAGCATACGCCCATCCGTTTTTGTTCAAACCTGAGCCATAAGTAGCCATTGTTCTCCAGTTATAATTGGTATTTGCTCCTGAAACAGATAATCTTGTTCCTGCACGAACAGAAGAAGCACGCATGTTGATTGCCTGTGTTCCTAAAATACCTCCAAAGGTATAGTCTGAAGGACGTGTGCCTGTTGTAAATTCCTGATTACGGGTAGCATCATTTAATCCTCCCCAGTTTGAATACTGAGGTCTTCCATCATAGATCTTGTTCATAGAGATACCATTTATAAAGGTATTTCCATACTCGTTATCCAATCCTCTTACTCTGAAACGAGCCTGCCCCCAGTTAAATGCCGCAACTTGTTGAAAAACATCTCTTGAGGCCTGTAAAAGACCTGAAGTGTTTTCTGATCCACTGTTGTCATCTCCCAGATCACTCTCCGTTAAAGTTACAAGGCTCAATTGAAGCTCGGTTGTTATATCTTCTTCTAATAAGATAGTACCCAGGTCAAGAGATTCGTTCATGACAATCTCAATTGGCAATGTTTTTGTAGCATATCCTACATAAGACAATCTCAATCTCTGATCGCCATGTGCCGGATTTGCAATTGTAAAATTTCCTTCTGCATCAGTAGTCGCTGTCAAATTGGTGTTGACAATGACTACAGTCACATTTTGTAGGGGTTTTTGAGATTTGGCGTCAACCATTTTTCCGCTTACCTCAAAATTGCTTTGTGCCCAAGTAGTAAGGCTGAAAAGCATCAGAAAAATACCTAATATTAGTTTTTTCATAAAGTAAATAAATTATTAATCTAGTTTTAGCGTTGTTAAAAAAAACTTAACACAGCGCAAAGGTATATCTTTTAGTATTATTAACTAAATTTGTACCCTGATTTGTAAAAAAATTTATGATAATTTAATATTGAGATGAGAATTAGACCCCTATTGATACTGTGCGTTATTCTTTGGAATTGTACGGTTTTAGCGCAAGGAAAGCAATATATAATGCATACAGTGGCATTTTATAATGTTGAAAATTTATTTGACACCATTAAAGACCCCCGAAACTTTGATGAAGAATTTACGCCAAACGGACCTCGTGGCTGGGGTTCAAAAAAATATGGTAAAAAGCTGGAAATGCTCAGTAAGGCAATTTCAGAAATCGGAACCGATGAAAATGTAAATATGCCTACTATTTTAGGGGTAGCTGAAGTTGAAAACAAATCTGTTTTGGAGGATCTTGTAAAAATGCCTTTACTGAAAAATGCAGATTATGGTATTGTTCATTATGATTCTCCTGACAAAAGAGGGATCGATGTGGGACTTTTATATCAAAAACGTCATTTCCAACCTACAAGTTCTGTAAATGTACCTTTATATATATATGATAAGTCTGATGCCAAAAGCAAAAATGAAAATGGAGGAAAAGGAAAGAGAATATATACACGCGATCAGTTAGTGGTATCCGGAATATTGGAAGGAGAAGAAGTGCATTTTATTGTAAATCACTGGCCTTCACGTTCGGGTGGAGAAAAAAAGAGTAGTCCTAACAGAGAAGGAGCAGCTGCCTTAAATAAAAAGATCATAGATTCTTTGTATAAAATAAATCCGGATGCAAAAATCATCACTATGGGCGATTTAAATGACGGACCTTATAATAAGAGTGTAAAAGAGGTATTAAATGCTAAAGGAAAAAGAGAAGAAGTAAAGCCTTTAGGTTTATTTAATCCTATGTGGCAGATGTCTCAGGATGGTTTGGGAACACTTGCTTACCGTGATGCATGGGATGTGTTTGATCAGATGATTATTTCTGAACCTTTAATCCGAAAAGACTACTCAAGTTTACGTTACTATAAAGCAAGAATCTTCAATAAGCCCTTTCTGGTTCAAAAAACAGGTGCTTACAGAGGATATCCATTGAGAAATCAATCGAGCGGAGAGCCGGGTTACAGCGACCACTTCCCTGTTTACCTTTATTTGATAAAAGAGAAAAATTAATAAAAAGACTTCCTGATTCAGGAAGTCTTTTTATTTACCCGTGTTAAAGCACTAACTTTATTGCTTTATTTATAAGATATGAAGATTTTTTTTGAGCTCTTAATTGACAATAAAACCTCTTTGGAATATGGAGAATATGAAGAATGTATGTTTGAAAATTGTGATTTTTCCAATACCGATTTTTCCAACTACACTTTTTCGGATTGTATATTCAGAAATTGTAATTTCAGTCTGGTTTCTACAAACAATACAGCATTTAAAAAAGTGAACTTTGAAGAATGCAAACTGGTTGGAGTACGGTTTGATACAGCAAACAATTTATTATTTACCGTAAATTTTAAGAACTGTCAGTTAACATACGCTTCTTTCTATAGAAAAAATATGAAAAAAGCGTCTTTTATTTCCTGTGGTCTGGAACAAGTTGATTTTACAGAAACGATACTTTCAGAAGCTAAATTTTCTGATTCGAATCTTTTACATGCTGTTTTTTATCAGACAAATTTAGAAAAAGCCGACTTTTTTACAGCGAAAAACTATACTATTGATCCTTCCCAGAACTTTTTGAAGAAGGCAAAATTCAGTATTGACGGGCTTTTAGGACTTCTCAGTGCCTTTGATATTGTTGTCAAATAAAAAAAATAAATTTTTTTTTGAAAAAAACTTGTGAATTAGAAAAATGTTTACATTTGTTTCAAATTAATTAATTAAATAAAAGATATGAAAAAGGTAATTTTAAGCTTAGCGTTAGTATCTGCTGTAGCATTTACATCATGTAAAAAAGAAACTCAAGAAGAGCCAGTAGTAGAAACTCCAGCAGTTGAAACTCCGGTTGAAGAAGCTCCAGTAACTGAAGAAGCTACTCTTGTAGTTCCTACTTTCAGCAACCCTGAAGTACAAAAATTCGTTGAAGAATATACTGCTTTTGCAAAAGAACAAGTTGCTGTTGCTAAAAGCGGAGACGCTGCTAAAGTACAGGAATTAGCTGCTAAAGCACAAGACTGGTCTAAAAAATCTCAAGAGTTTGTTGCAAAATTAACTCCAGAAGATGCAAAGTTATGGGCTGACTATAACAGCAAATTAGCTCAGGAATTAGCTAAAGAAGTAAAATAATTTAAAGAAATCTTTAAATTTAAAACGGATATGAATTTTCATATCCGTTTTTATTTTTTATTTTTAACTGAAATAACAGTTCAGGAAGATGATTAAAAGAATACAAAGACCATATCTATTACTACTTTTAGTGTTGATCAGCATTTTGTACTGGGTCTTTTTAGAAGTTGCCTATCAACAGAAGTGGGATCATGTTCTATTGGGCGTTGTGTTAGAAATTATCAGTATTCCAATACTTCTTATACCCTTTATTGTTTTTCCAGTCTCACTCTATAATCTTGTTCGAAACAAGCAAAAAAGAATTTCCTGGCTGCTGCCTGTATTGCTTTCTCTGGCATCAGCCTTTATGATACTCAAAGATTTCTTTTAGACCAGATTATAATACGCTGTATTGTACCTTTCGGCAATTTTGCTTCCTATTACTCTTCTCATTTTTGGATTTGGATTGTCTTTAAACGGAGGCAAGGCTATATTCAACTCTCTTGCTGCCTTGCTGTAAAATGTACGCTTGTCTTCCATAACCGGAGCTACAATATTAAAAATCTCATTTGGGACGGGCTGTTTAACTATGGCTTCTATATACCGGATGATGTCTTCTCTGTGTACCATATTTACAGGTTCATTGGCTTCTTCTATAACGTCTCTTTTTGCGAGAAAATAAACCGGATGCCTGTCTTCTCCAATCAAACCTCCCAAACGTAAAATACTAGCGTTAAAAAAGGTGTTTTGAAGCAAATGATTTTCTACTTCAATTATTTGTTTATCCATAACAGAAACAGGTTCCAGAACGGTTTTTTCATCAACTTCGCCAGAAGTAGAGATATAAACGGTAGTTGAGCTTGTAAACATTACTTCTTTAATACCGCTTTGTTCAATAAAAGGAATTAAAGCAGTTATTTTGTTGACATAGTTATCATTGGGATCAGCTCGGAAAGCAGGGGGAACAGTAATGATGAGAATATCTGTACCCTGTAAAAATGACAGTAGCTTTTCTGATGATTCTGTTTCATCCAGATTGATGTGAAATGCATGAAGATGGTGGTCTTCAAAAGATTTCATTTTTTCAGAAGATGTAGTCGATGCTTTTACGGTATGACCAGCTTTCTGTAACGCAACTGCTAAAGGGAATCCAAGCCATCCGGCTCCTAAAATAGTGATGTTTTTCATTTTGCTTTTAAACTATATAAATCGTTTCTGCGGTCTTTTTTTATTCGGACACTTCCGTGTTCATGTAACTCCTTTAGTAAATTTAAATCTACGTCAACAATCAGTGTCATCTCAGTATTAGGGGTTGCTTCTGCTTTGACCCCATTGGTAGGAAAAGCAAAATCAGAAGGTGTAAATACCGCTGCCTGACCAAACTGGATGTCCATATTATTTACTTTCGGTAAGTTCCCTACACACCCTGTTATGGCTACATAACACTCGTTTTCTATGGCACGTGCCTGTGCACAATTGCGTACGCGTGTGTATCCGTTTTGAGTATCTGTCAGATAAGGAACAAATAGTATTTCCATTCCCTGTTCACCGAGCAAACGGGATAATTCAGGAAATTCAACATCATAACAGATGATGATTCCTATTTTTCCACAGTCCGTATCAAAGGTCTGTATCACAGAGCCGCCCTGCATTCCCCAATACAAACGCTCGTTTGGGGTGATATGAATTTTTCGGTACATTTCAGATGTACCATCTCTCTTGCATAAGAATCCTACATTATACAGTACACCATCTTCAAGGAGAGGCATACTTCCTGTAATGATATTGATGTTGTATGAAATGGCAAATTCCTGAAACTTATTGTGAATGGCAGGAGTGAATTTTGTTATTTCCCGTATGGCTTCTGATTCTGACAAATGGTTATAGTCAGCCATCAGCGGAGCAATGAATAATTCAGGAAAAGTGGCAAAATCACTTTCATAGCCGGACACTGCATCAATAAAGAATTCTGCCTGGTCAAAAAATTCTTCAAGGTTGTTCAGCGGGCGCATTTGCCATTGAATAAGTCCAAGCCGGATTACGGACTTTCGGGTGTTAATAATGCTGGATTCTGGATCGTACAAAATATTGTTCCATTCCAGCAAAACAGCATATTCTTTTGAATAACGATCGCCTTCCAGATAATTTCGCATCAGTTTTTCGATATGAAAATCATTGTTGAGCTGAAAAGATATTACGGGATCATGAATCTCTTTATTCTTTACTTTCTCTATGTATTGTCTTGGAGTTAGTTCTTTGGAATATTGTGAATAGTTTGGCATTCTGCCTGCAAATACTATGGCCCTCAGGTTCAGGTTTTCGCACATTTCTTTCCGTGCATCATATAGCCTTCTTCCCAGTCGAAGTCCTCTGTAGTTTGGATGTATAAATACATCAATTCCGTATAGAACCGTTCCTTTCTCACTATGAGTGGTAAACATTCCGTTTGCCGTTATCTGATTATAAGTGTGGTTCATTGTGATACGTTTTTCATCTACTATAATAGACAAAGCGGCACCGACTACTACGTCATCTACCAAGATGACCAGCTGACCCTGAGGAAAAACTTTTAAAAGTCTTTTTATCTCCGTTTTATTCCAGTATAAATCGTCTATACCTTCATCAGAATAAGCGTCAACCATGGAGGTTTTCAGTTCTAAATAATCTTCTAAGTTTAAATTTCTTAATTCAATTTTGTTGATGGGTGAACTCATTTCATGCTTTTTTTTGTCGTTTACGCAAGGCTTATTTTTTTTGAACCAATACATACCAGTCATTGTCTAACAGCCGGTATCCCTGATCGTAAACGAAATAATAAATGTTGTTGGTTTTTGTTGTATAAATCGATGTAAATAAGTTGAAATCAAATCCGAGCGATAAAAGCCTGGACTTGTTGATAGTGGTTTTACCTTCCGTGTTTGTTTCTGTCAGGATACGATAGTTTTTACGCAACTGATTGTGGATGTTGCGCATCAGATTGGTAGTGTCTTTGTTTATTTTGTTGTTGTAAGTATTTCTGCATGCATCGTTGCAAAATTTCTTATCTTCTCTACCGATAATTTTATCTCCACATTCCAAACACGTTTTAGACATAATTTTCTGAATCGATTCAGACTAAATTTAGCCAAAATTTTTCAAATGTGAGGCTACAGCATCCTTAATTTCAGAATAATTTTTTAAATACAGGCTTGAAAAAACACCTATGGCTTTTTGATTTTTGATCAGATAAAAATATTCCTGTGTTTGTCCTCGCGATTTAAAACTTTTAATAATGTACCCGTCAATGTCTGAAAAGTTCAGTTTTCTTTTGGTTCCAAATCCAAGCATTTGTATGATTTCAATAGAAGCAGCATCGATACGCAGTTTTGCCATTCGCAGGTTCATCTCTACAAACAATCCCCAAATGGTAACGAGTACTCCGATAATTCCGAATATAATAAAGAAAATAATAACTCCCCAAGTCAGTTCTCCCTTAAGCAGATTGTTTATTTTGATGATAAAATAGGCTGCTATAAACGGAAAACTTAACAGCAGAAAACTGAAAAAATAAACAGAAGGGCTGAATTTTGATGTGATCATATTAAAATGTAATTTTTTTAATGAGCAGATAATTTTTTTGAAATTCTTTATGAGTAGGATCTTCTACATCATCTATCGCATAGTAATCTTTTAAACCAGTAATCAGGTGGTTGGTCAGCGCTCTTTTTTCATTGATGTTCGGAATGGCATTTAAAGAGTCTATAAAACTGTTTTGCATACAGATCAGTAATTCTGCCAAAGTAAATTCCTGTTTTTCGTCAAGATAAGTTGAGATTGAAGCCAAAGACTCTACAAACTTGACAAGTAATTCTGAATCTTTGGTTTCACAAATTTGTTCTGTGATGTAACTGCTCAATAGATTATAATTATAATCAAGTGTTTTGATATCTATTTTATTTTTGTTCGCATTTGTGATGAAAGTTTCTAAAAAGTTTTTATAGAATATTTTTTTCTCATTTGCTTTTTTATTTTCAATGACAAAAAGCAGGTTTTTTTCTACAAAACCTTCCGTAAGTTCTCCATTCTTAGTTGAAAAGAATTGGATGTTTACAAGGTTCTGAGTTGAGTTTTCAGTATATACAAAGGTTCCGGGAGCCAATTCCGTAATAATTTCCGAATCGATTGTTCTGGTAATATATACAGGAGCTGCTTTTTCTTTTTGTACTACGGCCAGCTTTGACTGTGCCTTTACACTCAAGCCAGAAAGAGCAATAAACAATACGAATAAAATGCTTTTCATAGTTTTTATAGTTTGTTACAAAAATACGATATTTCCGACGATCTTTTCTATGTAATTATTCGACAACAAATACTTACAATCGAAAGTAAGTATTTTGTATACGGCTAAAGGTTGTTGGCTGTTGCATCTTTGTGACGATAAAAATGTATAACTAAAAAATTTAAGCCATGAATGCATTAAGAAACAAAGTACAGTTAATCGGTAGAGTAGGAAGTACTCC
>PJUE01000170.1_pt1 | contig 69969 bp, 58 predicted proteins | sample 1512171 | NCBI WGS metagenome assembly PJUE01 (sample SAMN08177674, study PRJNA422409) | Feces metagenome, whole genome shotgun sequencing project. | isolation source: Chicken feces (3) enriched on wood chips: alkali lignin treatment | host: Gallus gallus | place: USA: Madison | collected 2015-01-15
CCGACTTCACCACGGACCGCGTCGACGTGTCGTTTCGCAATGGCCGCATGGAAGACAGCCAGGTGATCGCCAAGAAAGTCATTCCCATGCAGATGATCCTGTGCGCCTCGCCCGACTATGCCGCCAGGCACGGGCTGCCGCTAAGCGTCGACGAGCTGTCCGGCCATAGCTGCGTGAACTTCCTGCTGGCGTCCGGCCGCGTATTCGAATGGGAATTCAAGGTCGGCGGCCATCTGCGCAAGTTCGCGCCGCCCGCCATGCTGACCTTCAACGATGCCGACCTGGTCCTGCAGGCCGTGCTGGACGGCCATGGCATCGCGCAGATGGCGGCGTACCAGGTCTGCGAGCATCTGCGCGCAGGCACGCTGGTCGCCTGCATGCCGCAGTACTCGCCCGACGACCGCGGGCACTACCTGTGCTTTCTCAGCCGCCAGCACCTGCCCGCCCGCATGCGGGTCTTCATCGATTTCATGACCGAGAGCATCCGCGCGCAGGACCTGCTGATCATCGACAGCCTGCTGCCGAAACAGGCCTGAGCGCTATTGGGTCAGGGCCACGACGCTCTGGATCCCGCCCTGGGCCATCTTGGCGTAAGGACACAGGCGTTCCGTATTGCGCACCAGCTCTTCCGCGATGGGCGTGGGCACGCCCGGAAGGTGGATATTGACGTCCGCCGTCAGCGCGAAAAAGCCATCGACGGGGTCCCGGCCGAACGAGATGGTGGCCGTCACGGAAGCGTCCGGGATGGCCAGGCCGGCGCGTTCGGCCAGCATGCTGAGCGCGCCGTGGAAGCACGCCGCATAGCCGGCGGCGAATAGCTGTTCGGGGTTGGTGCCCCCGCCCGTGCCGCCCAGCTCCACCGGCAGGCGCAGTTCCACGATCAGCTCGCCATCGTCCGAAATGGCCATGCCGGAGGCGCGTCCATGCGCGGCCTCCCCGCCGCGCACCGTCACGCTGGTGGTGTACAGGGGATGGAAATCCTTCCCCCGGTACTTGTCCAGGAGACTCTGGGGAGGAGGCCGCAGTTTGCTCATGAGGGTCCTTGCGCCTGCCGCTACTTTCTTGCGCCCGAACGGCTGAACCAGGTTTCGAAGCCGATCTGGCCCAGGCGCGGGCCGGCTCCCGGAACCAGCGTGTCGTCATCGAGCAGCGCGCCGAAATAGCGCGCGCCGGTGTCCGCCCGCACGGGGCGCGCGTCACCGATCTTGGCCATGTAGCGCTGCACCAGCTCGGCCAGGCGTACCCGCTCGGGGCCAGCGATTTCGACGATGCCGTTCACCGGCGGCGCCAGCGTGGCGTCGGCCATGGCCAGGGCGACGTCGTCCGACGCAATGGGCTGGACGTAGGCGGGCGACAGCCGCACTTCCGCCCCTTCGGTCCCCGACTGCACGATACCGCCCAGGAATTCGAAGAACTGGGTGCTATGCACGATGGTGTACGGGATTCCAGCAGCCACGATCAGCGCTTCCTGCGCGATCTTGCCGCGGAAGTAGCCGCTTTCGGCCAGGCGCTGCGTGCCGACCACCGACAGCGCGACGTGGTGGCGCACGCCGGCGCGGGCCTCCGCCGCCAACAGGTTGCGCCCCGAGGTCTGGAAGAACTCCAGCACGGCGCGGTCTTCGAACGACGGCGAGTTGGCGACGTCGACCACCGTGTCGACGCCGGCGAGCGCGGCGTCCAGGCCCTCGCCAGTCATGGTGTTGACGCCCGTGGCGGGCGATGCGGCAATCGCCTCATGGCCGCGCTCAGTCAGCAGTTTGACGAGTTTGGAGCCGATCAGGCCCGTGCCGCCGATAACCAGGATTTTCATGGTAGTCCCTTAGTTGAACTTGGCCTTATCCAGGCCATATGCCTTGTCGGCAGAACCCGGCACGGTGCGGAAGCCCACGTTCAGGCGGTTCCAGCCATTGATCGCCATGACGGCGAAGCTGAGGTCCGAGATTTCCTTTTCGGACAGTTGCGTGCGGACGCGTTCATAGATCTCGTCGGGCACGCCCTGCGCACCCAGCGTGGTCAGCGCTTCGGTCCAGGCCAGGCAGGCGCGTTCACGCGGCGAAAACTCGGTCGATTCGCGCCAGATCGCCACGTGATGCAGGCGCAGTTCGCCTTCGCCGTGGATCTTGGCATCCTTCACATGCATGTCCAGGCAGAAGCCGCAGCCGTTGATCTGCGAAGCGCGGATTTCGACCAGGCGCAGGATCGATTGCTCGATCGCGCCGGACTTCAGGAGCATGCCGAACTCGACGAATTTCTTGAACAGTTCGGGCGATTGCGCAAAGGCATTCAGACGTTGACTCATGGTGACTTCCTCGATGGGTTGAACGACGCCCAAATCGTAGGTCTGCCGGCAAAACGGCAGTAGGCCCGCGGAGGGGACCATGATGTTGCCGCGGCGGCAACAATCGTCAGCGCGCGCTGACGGCCATGTTCAGGTTCAGGATTTCGGTTCGATCCCGAGTTGTTTCATGGCCCGGCCGATGGCCTGGGGCGCGTAATCGTCCCAAGGCTCGTTGCCCGCATCCAGGCGGGTGTGGATGTTGGCGATGGTCCATTGCGCCGAGCCTTTCAGCCCGTCCAGTTCGTCCCAGCGGACCGGTACGGACACGCCCAGGCCGGGCCGGGCGCGGGCCGACCAGGCCGCCACCGTCGTGGCGCCGAAGCCGTTGCGCAGGTAATCGGCGAATATCTTGCCCACGCGGTTCTTGGGCCCGCTTTTGGCGACGAACAGCTTCGGCAGCGTTTGCGCCAGATGGCGCACCATGGCTTCGGAAAAGTCCTTCACGGCGTCCCAGCCGTATTGCTTGCGGATCGGCACGACCACATGCAGGCCCTTGCCGCCGCTGGTCTTCAGCCAGCCGCGCAGGCCTAGCTCCTGAAGCAGCACGCGCACCAGCTCCGCGCCCTGCTGCACGGCAGGCCAATCCACCCCTTCTCCAGGGTCCAGGTCGAACAGCATCCGGTCCGGCTTGGCGATCGAGGTCTTGATCGCATTCCAGGTATGGAACTCCACCACGTTCAGTTGGGCGGCAGCGAGTATCGCTGCTTCGTTCGAGATTTCCATGAGCGGCGGATGCTCTGGGTACAGGCGTTCAGGCAGCGCCAGCACCCCCGCGATGGGGGATTCCGAGTGCCGCTGGAAGAAGTGCTGACCCTGGATCCCCGCGGGCGCCCTGACGAAGGAAACCGGGCGGCCGCGCAGGTGCGGCATCATCAGTGGCGCCACCAACCCGTAATAGCGCGCCAGATCGAGCTTGGTCGCTCCCGAAGAGGGATCTATGACGCGGTCGGGATTGGACAGTTTCATTCCCTTCGGCGGCGTTGCCGCGCCCTCTTTCAAGGCCTTGGCGGGGCGTTCGCGGGTGGATATCTTTTCAGCCGGCATGGCAACCTCGCGCGTGATCTTCTTGGGGGGTTTGTCGGTCCGCAGCCCGCGGAAGGTCGAATGGCGCACATGGCCGTCGCCAGTCCATTCGCCGAACGAAACCTCTCCCACCAGCGTAGGCTGGACCCAATGGACCTGCTTGAGGGCGCGCGGCTTGCCCTGGGTCAACGCGCTGGTTTCTTGTTCAATGCCGGCCAGCTTGCGATGCAGGTCCAGCAGCGTCCTGTCGTCGAAACCCGTGCCCACATTGCCGGCGTAGCGCAGCCCGCCATCCGGCTCGTGCACCGCCAGCAGCAGCGCGCCAAAGCCCTGGCGGCTGCCCTTGGGCTCGGTGTAGCCCACGATGACGAATTCCTGGCGCTTGGTGCACTTGAGCTTGATCCAGTCGTCCGTGCGGCGCGACACATAGGGCGCGGACAGACGCTTGCCGATGATCCCCTCCAGGCCCAGCTTGCAGGCCGAAGCGACCAGGTCTGCCGGCGGCTTATCGAAGGCCTCGCTGAACTTCACGTGCTGGCCCTTGCACCTGGCGATGACCTGCCGCAGCAGGTCCCGCCGCAGCCCGAGAGGCTCGTCGCGCAGGTCGCGTCCCGCGACGTAGGGCAGGTCGAAGGCGTAGAAGACGATATCCGCCGTGCTCGCGGCATCGAAGGCGTTCTGCAAGGCCTGGAAGCTGGGCACGCCTTCGCGCGTCAGCACGACGATCTCGCCGTCGATCCAGGCATTGGCGATCTCCAGTGCCGCCAGCTCCTGGGCCAGCCGCGGAATCCTGGCGGTCCAATCGTGGCCGTTGCGCGTGTACAGCTTCGCGCTGCCGCCATCCAGCCTGGCCAGGATCCGGTAGCCGTCGAACTTCATTTCATAGGACCAGTCGTCCGCGCCCCGCGGCACGCCGTCGACCAGGGTGGCCAGCTGAGGCTTGAGCGACGCGGGCAGGGGAGCGGCCTTGCCCGGCAAGGCCGCGGCGGATTCTGTTGCATTCACAGCGCGGGCTTGCGGTTTGCTGCGCGCAGCCTCCTTCTTCTTCGTGCGCAGCGGCACCACGCTGTCCGGCATCTCATCCACGACGCTGAAATCCCGGTCTGGCCGCGCGTACTCGTCGTTTTCCTTGATCAGCAGCCAGGGCGGCTGGCGATCGCTCTCTTTGCCCTTCATGCGGATCAGCGCCCAGCGCCCGCGCAGCTTCACGCCGTCGAGCGTGAACTTCAGATGGCCTGTCTTGTATCCCTTGCGCGGATCGCCTATAGGCGTCCAGCGCCCCTCGTCCCAGATGATCACCTTGCCGGCCCCGTACTGCCCCTCGGGGATGGTGCCTTCGAACTGGTTGTACGCGATGGGATGGTCTTCGACCTGCACCGCCATGCGCTTGACGGAGGGATCGAACGACGGCCCTTTCGGCACCGCCCAGCTTTTCATCGCGCCATCGAGCTCCAGGCGGAAGTCATAGTGCAGGCGGCTGGCCCAGTGCTTTTGTATGACGAACACCAGGTCTGCGCCGCCTGATTCACCGCCTTCCGCCGGTTCCGGCGTGACGGCGAAATTGCGCTTCTCGCGGTATTTCTTCAGGCTGTCCGCCATTTTCAGGCCGCCTTTTTCGCCTGCCTGGCGCTCTTGGCGGCCTTCTTCGCGGGCGCCTTTTTCACAGCGGAACTACGCGGCGCGGCTTTCTTGGCGGGCTTGGCCTCGGCCTTGGCGCGCCCCTTGGACGCGCCGCCGCGCAAGCTGCGCTGCAACAGGTCCGTCAGATCGATCACGTTATCCGCATACGCAGGCGCTTCCTCCTGCGGCGCGATCACGGTTTCGGTCTTGCCCGCCTGGGCCTTCTGTTCCACCAGCCCCATGATGGCCGCCTTGAATTCGTCCTGGTATTCGGCCGGATCCCACTCTGCCGACATTTCGTCCACCAGCATCTTGGCCATCTTCAATTCGGACGCGCTGGGCGACATGCTCTTGGCGCCTGCCTTGGGCAGATCCAGTCCCTCCACGGACTTCACCTCGTCGCCCCAACGCATCAGATTCAGAACCAGCGCGTCTCCCATGGGAATCAATGCCGCCAGATGCTGCTTGGTCTGGATCACGACCTTGGCGATGCCTATCTTGCCGCTTTTCACCAGCGTGTCGCGCAGCAGCGCGTACACCTTCTGCCCCTTGTTGATCGGGGCGATGTAATACGGCCGCTCCAGGTAGACGAACGAGACTTCGGCCGATTCGACAAATTGCTGGATTTCGATGGTTTGCGTCGTGCGCGGATAGGCCTCCGCGATCTCCTCGGGGGAGATGATGACGTACTGGCCATCCTCGTATTCGACCCCTTTGACGATGTCCTTGGATTCGATCTCCTTGCCCGTGCGCTTGTTGATGCGCTTGTAGCCGACGGGGTCCATCGACCGGCGGTCCAGCCAATCGAAATCCACGCCCGATTCCGTCGTGGCGGTATGCAAGCCCACGGGGATGTGGACCAGGCCGAAGGTGATCGCGCCCTTCCAGATGGTTCGCGTGGCCATGAGAATTTCTCCTAGGTGATGTGCACGCGCTCTCGCCGCGGCTTCGGATGCCACAACAACGGCAGCCATCGCCACGGCGGAAAACGCAGAGCAGCAACTTCCATGCCCGACGCCCGGCCCGCGCCTGACTGCGCCGCCGCCGGCTCCCCGGACCGCGATTCCTGCACAGGCACGCCGCTTGCTGAGTTGCCTGCCATGACATCCCTACCCGATTCCCGCTCGGAAGGCATCGTGGCGGCTTTTCCCCGGCGCGCGCGGGCCTCCGAACACGAGGTGGCATCACTCGATGCCCAAGCCGCCCGACTGGCCGCGTTGCTGGGCAGACGCTACGTGCCCGATTACCGACCCAGCCGCCACGGCGGCGGGGTGGTTCCCTATTATGTGCCTGATCGCACCATCATAGGCGCCAGGCGCGCCGCCGTGCTGGGCATCGTCAGCGAGACAGACCTTTACGGCGGCGTGGCGCCGCATGCGTTCGTGGCCACCAAATCCATCAGCCACGGACTGGTGGGGCCGCAGGCCTCCCGCCCTGCCAGCTGGTCCATGGCACTGGCGGACATGCTGGGCGACGCCGTGCTGGAAGGCTATACCGCCTTTTGCCCCGAAGACGCCCTAGCCGCAGGACGACGCTTGCTCGCACGCGGCACGGTACGCGTGAAGCCCGCGGACGCCACGGCGGGTCGCGGACAGGTCGTGGTCAGGAGCCTGGATGCGCTGCAGGCTGCCCTGGCCGAGCAATCCCCGCGCTTGATGCAGCGCCTGGGTCTGGTGCTGGAAGAAGACCTGGAAGAAATCGAAACGTATAGCGTGGGCTGGTCGAAAGTGGGCCAGATGGAGATCGCCTACGTGGGCACCCAATCGCTGACCGACGACAATCAGGGCTGCCAGGTGTACGGCGGGTCCGAGCTGCGCGTGGCGCGCGGCGGTTTTGACGCCCTGCGCGCGCTGGATCTTCGCGCGGATGAGCGACGCGCCATCGAGCTGGCGTGCCGTTATGACACGGCGGCCTGGGCCGCCTATCCGCAATTGATCGCATCGCGGCGCAACTACGACGTGGCGATCGGGCGCGCGGCGGACGGCGGCGCGCGCGCCGGCGTGCTGGAGCAATCCTGGCGCGCTGGCGGCGCCAGTCTGGCCGAACTGGCCGCCATGCAGGCCTTCGCGCTGTCACCGGCGCTGATGGAAGTGCGCGCCGAGACCCGCGAACGCTACGGCGCCGGCGAACCCGTGCCAATCGCGCAACGGCTGGTGTTCCACGGGGTCGACAGCGCCATCGGCCAGATCAGCAAATCGGGAGGCATCCTGGAGGCGCAAGATGGCGGCGCATAGCACCCCTACCGCTCTGGAAGTCGACGACGTGTCGCTCGAGGCGACCTTTCTCACTCCGCAGGACAAGGTCCCTGGCGTGCTGTTTATCCACGGCTGGGGCGGCAGCCAGGAATTTGACCTGTCCCGGGCCAAGGGGATCGCCGCGCTGGGCTGTGTCTGCCTGACCTTCGACCTGCGCGGTCATGCGGGCACCCGGGCCCAGCAACTACAGGTGACCCGCGAGGACAATCTGCGCGACGTGGTGGCGGCCTACGACAGGCTGTCGCTCCACCCCGCGCTGGACTCCGGTTCCATCGCCGTAGTGGGCAGCAGCTACGGCGGCTATCTGGCCGCCCTGCTCTGCACGCTGCGCCGGGTGCGCTGGCTTGCGTTGCATGTCCCCGCCTTGTATCGCGACGACGAATGGCTGGTGCCCAAGAACCAGCTCAACCGCGACACGCTGCGCGCCTACCGCAGCGCCTACGTGCCGCCGGAAGAAAACCGCGCGCTGAAGGCTTGCACGGAATTCTCCGGCGACGTGCTGCTGGTGGAAGCGGAGCACGACATCTATATCCCGCACTCCACCATCATGAGCTACCGATCGGCCTTCCGCCGTTCGCACTCATTGACCCACCGCATCATCGACGGCGCCGATCACGCGCTGACGGAAAAGCCGGCGCAACGCGCGTATACCTCGATCCTGGTCAACTGGGTGACGGAGATGGTGACGGGCGCGCGCATGGGCGAGGGCCGGGCGAGCTTCTGAGCGCAAGCGCAATCTCCCTGCCGGCCAAAGACCGATGCGCACGCACCGCGCGCGTGATCGTGGCGCATCGCCCCGACACGATTGCGACGGCCGGACGCGAGATCTCGCTGGTAGCCGGCAAGGTGGCCAGCGACAGCGGGCAGCCGCCTATGCCGGCTTCCCGAACACGCCGCCGCGCCGCGCCACGAGCGTCGCCTGCGTACGATTGAGCACGCCTAGGGTGCCCAGAATGGCCGACACATGCGTCTTGACGGTCTTTTCGGTCATGTTCAGCCGTTCCGAGATTTCCTTGTTGCGCAGTCCGTCGCACATCAGGCATAGCACCTCGACCTGGCGAGGCGTCAGCGCGCGCAGCAAGGCTGCTTCGTCCTGGTCGCCTGCGGACAGCGCGCGGCGCTGCGGCGGCGCCGCCTCGTTGACCGCTTCCAGCGCGGCGGCCAGCTCCTGGCAGCTGGCGGACTTGTTCAGGAAGCCCTGCGCGCCGGCCTCCAGCGCGCGGCGCATGTCCTCGGGATCTTGCGAGGCCGACAGCACCAGGATGCGCAACTTCGACCGGCGCTGACGCAAGCGTTTGAGCAAGTCGGCGCCAGCCATGTCGGGCAGGTAGAAATCCATGATGACGTGCTGGATCGCCGTATGCCGATCCAGTATCTCCAGCGCTTCCTGGCCGCTGGCCGCGGGATGGATCTCCAGGCCGGCCACGCCCTGGCCCAGCGCCATCACCAGCGCTTCGCGGAACATGGCGTGGTCGTCGACCAATAACACTGCCGTCATTCGGCATCTCCGGGAAGGGGCGCTGCTTCCCTGGCATGCAGCAGGCCCGTCACGTGCTCGCGCAAAGCCTGGACTTGCACGGGCTTGTGCAAGAGCGGCACGCCGCGCGCGGCAGCCTCGGTCAGGCGCGCCGGATCGGTATCGCCGCTGACCAGCAAGGCAGGCAGATCGGGATCGTTGTATTCCTCGCGCAGCCTTTCGATTACGTGAATGCCGGTCTCGTGTTCGCGCAGCCGGTAATCCGTGACGATCAGGGCCGGCGTTTCAGCCAGCGGCAGCACGCGCTCGAACAGTGCATTGCCGCTGGTCGCGGCGATGACGCGGCAGCCCCAGCTTTCGAACAGCATCGACAGGCCCGCCAGGTTCTGCGCGTCGTCGTCCACCAGCAGCGCCAGCTTGCCGCGCAGGCTGTCTTCACTTGCAGGCGCCCGGGGCAGTCCCACATTGGCATCCGTGATCGAAAGGCCTGCCGCGGCCGGATCCGACAGCGGCGCCGTGACCGCGAACACCGTGCTGCGGCCTTCTTCCGAGCGCAGCGCCAGTTCGTGGGCCAGCAGCCTGGCGGTGCGGCGCACGATGGCCAGGCCCAAGCCCAGGCCCTTGCTGCGGTCGCGCTCGGGATTGGCCAGTTGATGGAACTCCCAGAAGACGCGCTCCTGCTCGGCCTTGGGAATCCCCGGGCCGTTGTCCCAGACCTCGATGCGCAATCGGCTTCCGCGCCTGCGGCAGCCCACCAGGACGCGGCCGCCGTCGGAGTGCACGATGGCATTGCTGATCAGATTGCGCAGCATGCGCTCCAGCAGCACGGGATCCGACCGCACGCTGGCCGCGCACGCGCGCACCCGCAGCCGTATCCCCTTCTCGCTGGCCTGCGGCGCGTATTCGGCCTTGAGCTGGTCCAGCAGCGGCTGCATCCTGAACGTCTCGAAACGAGGCTCGATGACGCCGGCGTCCAGCCGCGACAGATTCAACAGCGCGTCGAACAGATGGCCCATCGCCGACAGCGCGCTGGTGATGTTGTCGACCAGATAGCGCCCGTGCCGGGACAGGGGTTCGTTCGCCAGCAAGCCCAGGAACAAGTTCACCGCATGCACGGGCTGGCGCAGGTCGTGGCTGGCCGCAGCAAGAAAGCGGGACTTCTCCAGATCGCTGCGTTCGGCCGCTATCTTCTCCTGGCGCACCTGTTCCAGCAGCGCCAGGTTTTCATAACCCAGCCGCAACGCGTCCAGGTGGGTGCGGTTCATGCGATGGATGAACGCCAGGGTCGCGACCAGATATGCCAGGCCGCCCGTCACCAGCGCCAGATGGATGGCGGAAGGCTGCGCCGCCAGCGCGATGAACATCGGCGCGAAAGCCGGCACTTCGAACGCGTACATCACCGGCAGCATCATGTAGTTCGAATAGATGGCGCCCGTACCCAGTCCGAACAGGATGACGATGAAGAACAGCTGGTACTCCAGCGGGACGAAAAACGTCCAGTAGGCCAGGGGTAGCCCCCACAGAATGCCGGAGCACAGATTCCCGGCCAGCATGCGGCGCACCCAGCGCTGCGCCGCTGACGGGTCGGCGCGATGGCGGTCGTACGCCACCACGGCGGCCCAGCGCAGCACGCCCACGGCCAACGTGGCGCCCAGCCACAGCAGGATCTCGTGGTGGGGCAGCACGCCGACCAAGGCGAATGCGGAAAAACAGGCGCTGATCAGCGACCCGGCCAGGGCGAACGGAAAGCTTCGGCGCAATGCGTCGACCTGCACCTGATGGATGCGGGCGGCATAGGACGAACTTGGCGGCGTGGAAGCGGAAGTCTGACCGATGGTTGGCTGCAATGGCGTGGGGATGTTACGTGCGAGGGACCTGCCGCTTGCGCAGGGGCGGATCGAAACGTGTGCGGATTTTAGACCCATCGTGCGGATTTCCGCAGGCGCTGCGCGATTTTCGTTCGGCATTGACATTCCAACGGTGGAAAACCCCAGGATTTCCGCCTTGGCCCCGGGCGTATGCGCTCCCTGCCCGCTTTCCTGCGGCCGGCACCACGCCCGAGGCGCGCCAACCCGTCAGACTCAATCCGACGGCCCGATCCGCGACGACTTGGTGGAAAGATCCGATGAAACTACCCGCATCCAGGCAAGAGCTGCTGTGTAACCTCCGCGACCGGCACAGGCAATTCCGCGTCGAGGCGGCCACCATACGCGCAAGCCTCTACCGAAGGACGGCCGAGGTGAGACATGCTCATCGCATGCCTATCGATGCCGCCACCGTGTTGGTCGACCTCATTCTTTGGAACACGATGATCCTGCAGTTCGCCGCCGCAGGGGCAGGAGATGCCGGCTCCCCCTTCTACAGCAGGGAAGCGATGCTGGACAGATTCTGCCGCCTGACCCACGGCTTCCGACGCGACTTCAACGGCAGCAGCCTGCACAGGCTGCATGAACTGACCCGTCTGGGGCAGGAACGCGTGGTCAGCAGCGTAGCGCGGCATACGGACGCCGCCCTCTTCGCGCCCTCGGGCGCAGGAACTGGGACCTTGGGCGGCCAACTCCAGATTCTGACTTGCATGGCTTATGCCAATGGGCTGTCGAAATTGCGCGCCTGGAAGCAGGCCGTGTAGCAGCATCGCTGCCCGGTCGCCGCGGACAAGGCTTGGGCCGCCGCTTTGACGCGGCGGCCCAAGCCCGGGGACTGGCTATGTCCTCCAGGGCCTGGCGACATTTGGCGGACCCTATGCCCCGGCGGGCATGCGCGCCGAATGCTCGGACCAACCTCCACCCAACGCCTTGTAGAGGTCGATCAGGTTGTTCAGGCGCGTCAGGCGCGTGCGCACCAGGATCTGTTGCGCGCCGTATAGCGAGCGATAGGCCTCAAGCAAGGTGAGATAGTCGTCCACGCCCTCCTGAAACCGCAGTTCCGCCAGCTCATAAGCGCTGCGGCTTGCCGTCACCGCCAACTGCTCCGAACGGATCTGGTCGTCAAGCGTGCGCTTGCCCGCCAAGCCATCGGCCACCTCGCGGAATGCCACCTGAATGGCCTGCTCGTAATTGGCGATTTCCACCCGCTTCTTTACATGCGCCACGTCCAGGTTGGCTAACAAGGCGCCTCCCCGAAAAATGGGCAGCGTGATGTGCGGCAGGAATGCCCAGGCCCGCGACCCGGAGTCGAACAAGCCGTCCAGAGAGGCGCTGGCGGTTCCCGCCGAGCCCGTCAGGCTGATCGCCGGCAGGAAAGCGGCGCGCGCCGCGCCGATATTGGCATTGGCGCCGCGCAGCATCTGCTCCGCCGCGCGTATGTCGGGCCGTCGGACCAACAACTCGGAGGGTAGTCCGGTCGGCAAATCCGATGGAACGATACCGTCTGGCAGCGTCGTTGCCGCGTCCAGCTGGCTGGACAACTCGGGCGTCAGCGGCTGTCCCAGGAGCAGCACCAGCGCGTTGCGGTCCCTGGCTACTTGTCGCGTGTAGGCGGACCGGTTGGCCTCCGCATTACGCAACGCAATCTCGGCCAGACGCAGGTCGAGCTGCGTCGAGTTTCCGGCCGCAGCCAGATCGGCCGTCAGATCATACGAACGCTTTTGCGTGGCCAGCGTGTCTTCCGTCAGCCGCAACAGTTCCTGGTCGGCGCGCAGCGTGAGGTAGGCATTGGCCACTTCGGCAACCAGGCTCAGCTGCGTGGCGATCCGGTTCTCCTCCAGTGCCAGATATGTGGCCAGGGCCTGATCGCTGAGGCTGCGGATACGGCCCCAAAGGTCCAGTTCCCAGGCGCTCGTCACGCCGGCCACGTCATAGCGCTTCGAGACCTGGCCGTCCTGCGTGGCGCCAAGGTCGCCCGGAATGCGCTCGGATGCGCCACTGGCCGAGACGCTCAGGTTCGGCAGCATCGCGGCGCGCTGGATTCGGTACAACGCCTGCGCCGCTTCGACGTTGAGCGCGGCGCGGCGCATGTCCCGATTGTTGTGCAGCGAGATTTCTATCAATTGCTGCAAGAGCGGATCCCGGAAAAAGTCGCGCCATCCTATGTCGGCCGCGGCCATCGCATCGGGCTTGTGCCGCGCATCCTCGGCATCCGAAGAATAGGTCGCGTCGACAGGCGCAGCGGGGCGTTCGTACTTCGGCGCCAGGGAGCAGCCGGCCAACGCGGCCGCAAGCGTCAGCGGCGCGAGCTTCAGGCAGCGCCGGGAGCGGGTGTAAAGATGCTTCATGTCGTTATTCCTCCTGGCCATCATGCGTGTTGCTTGGCCGAGCGGGTCGCGGCCCGGCGGGCTTCCCGTCGCAGCGCCAATTTGCGCACCACGACGTAGAACACGGGCGTGAGCAACAGGCCGAACAGGGTCACGCCAACCATTCCCGCAAACACTGCGATACCCATGGCATGGCGCATCTCCGCCCCGGCGCCTGTGGCCAGCACCAACGGCACCACGCCGGCGATGAAAGCGAACGAGGTCATCAGGATGGGGCGCAGGCGCAACCGGGCAGCCTCCAGCACTGCCGCCAGCGGATCGGCGCCTTCGTCCTCCTTGGTGCGGGCGAATTCCACGATCAGGATGGCATTCTTGGCGGCCAAGCCCACCAGCACCACAAAGCCGATCTGCGTGAAGATGTTGTTATCGCCGTTGGACAGCCAGACCCCGCCTATCGCCGAAAGCAATGCCATGGGCGCGATGAGCAGCACGGCGAACGGCAACGACCAGCTGTTGTACTGGGCAGCAAGAATGAGGAAGGCCAACAGCACCGCCAATGGGAAGATGTACAACGCCGAATTCCCAGCCTGCTTCTCCTGGTAGACGAGGTCCGTCCACTCGTAGACCATGCCTTCGGGCAAGGTCTCGCGGACGATGCGTTCTATCGCGTCCGTGGCCTGCCCCGAGGAATATCCCGGCGCGGGACCGCCGCTGATATCCGCCGACGGAAAGCCGTTGTAGCGGATGACCCTGTCCGGCCCGGACCCGCGCGTCAGCGTCACAAAGGCGCTCAGGGGAATCATTTCGCCACTGTCGTTGCGCACCTTGAGCATCCCGATGTCGTCGGCCTGCATGCGGAACGGCGCGTCGGCCTGCGCCATGACCCGGTAGGTGCGCCCGAAGCGGTTGAAGTCATTGACGTAGAGCGATCCCAGATTGATTTGCAGAGTCTCGAACACGTCCGTCAGCGATACCCCCAGGGACTTGGCCTTGACGCGGTCGATGTCCACCTGCAACTGCGGCGCGTTGGTCTGGAAGCTGGCCAGCATGTTCGCCAGTTCGGGAGCCTGCATGGCCTTCGCCATGATCTGACCCTGCGCCTGCGCCAGCGCCTCGAACCCCAATCCGGCGCGGTCCTCGATCTGCAGCTTGAAGCCGCCCATGGCCCCCAGGCCCGGCACGGGAGGCGGCGGGAAGATACCGAGGAACCCGTCCGGAATCTGACTGAACTTGCCCATCAGCTTTCCGGCGATGGCGTTGGCGGAAAGCGAAGGATCCTGGCGTTCATCGAAGGGTTTGAGCATGGCGAACATCAGCGCCGAGTTCGGCACGTTCACCGGACCGTTGACCGAAAGCCCGGGGAAGGCAACCACGCTCTCCACGCCCGGTTCGGCCAGCGCGATCTCGGACATCTGCTTCACCGCCGCCTCCGTCCTGTCGAGCGAAGCGCCGCTGGGCAACTGTGCGATACCCACCAGGAAGTACTTGTCCTGGGCCGGCACGAATCCGTTCGGCACCTGGTGAAAGCCCAGCCAGGTCAGGCCGACGAAGCCGGCGTACAGCAGCAGCACGATGGCACTGCCGCGCACCGCCCGGCGCACCGTTCCGACGTAGGCATTCGAGGCGCTGTCGAAGAAGACATTGAAGCGCCGGAAGAAGCCGCCCAGCGCCCGGCCCATGATGCGCGTAAGCCAGTCGGCCTTGGCCGCGTCGCGATGCGGCTTGAGCAGGATGGCCGCAAGCGCGGGCGACAGGGTGAGCGAGTTGATGGCGGAGAGTATGGTCGAAATCGCGATGGTCAGCGCGAACTGGCGATAGAACTCGCCCTGCAGCCCGGACAGGAAGGCCGACGGAATGAAGACTGCCGCCAGCACCGAGGTGATCGCAATAATCGGCCCCGTCACCTCGTCCATGGCCTTGATCGCGGCCTGCCTTGGGGATTCGCCCAGGGCCATGTGCCGCTCCACGTTTTCGACCACCACGATGGCGTCGTCCACCACGATGCCGATCGACAGGACCAGGCCGAACAGCGACAGCGTGTTGAGCGAAAAGCCGAACATGTGCATCAGCGCAAAGGTCCCCACCAGCGACACGGGCACGGCCACCAGGGGAATGATGGACGCGCGCCAGGTCTGCAGGAACAGCACCACCACGATGACGACGAGAAAGATGGCCTCCAGCAGCGTGACCGCCACCGATTGCAGCGAAGCGCGCACGAACACGGTGGGGTCGTAGGCGATCCGGTATTCCACATCCTGCGGGAAGCTCTGCTGCAGCTCCTGCATCTTGCCGCGCACCGCATTGGAGACGTCGATGGCGTTGGCGCCGGGACTCTGGATGATCTGCAGAGCGGGCGCCGATTCGCCATCGATCAGGCTGCGCAAGGTGTAGGCATCCGCCCCCAGCGAAACGCGGGCAACGTCGCGCAGCCGGGTAACCTGGCCATCCGCGCCCGTCTTCACCACGATGTCGCCGAACTGCTCAGCGCTGGTCAGACGCCCCAGCGTGTTGACCGTCACCTGGTAGGCCGCCGTGGTATCCGGCTGCTGGCCCACCGACCCCGCGGCGACCTGCACGTTCTGCTCCCGCAGGGCCGCAACCACGTCGCTGGCGGTCAGGCCGCGCGCGGCGACGCTGGTGGGGTCCAGCCAGACGCGCATCGAGTACTCGCCAGCGCCCCAGACCAGCACGTCGCCCACGCCGGGCAGGCGCGCAAGTTCGTCGCGCACCTGCCGGATGGCGAAGTTCGATAGATAGAGCGAGTCGTAGCGTTTTTCCGGCGAAACCAGGTGCACCACCATCAACACGGCGGGTGAGGTCTTTTGCGTGACCACCCCGATGCGCTGCACTTCCTGCGGCAAGCGCGGCAAGGCGCGCGAGACCCGGTTCTGCACCTGGATCTGCGCCATGTCCGGGTCCGTTCCCTGCTTGAAGGCAATGGTGAGCACCATCTGGCCGTCGACGGCCATCTGGGAACTCATGTACAGCATGCCTTCCACGCCGTTGATCACCTGTTCCAGCGGGGCCGCCACGGTATCGGCGATCACTTCCGGATTGGCGCCGGGATAGCTTGCCGTCACCTGTACCGTGGGCGGGGTGACGGCGGGATACTCGCTCAGCGGCAACTGCCAGAACGCGATGCCGCCCGCCAACAGCATCAGCAACGACAAGACGATGGCGAAGATTGGCCGCGCAATGAAGAAATGAGGGAACTTCATGGGCGGGCCTCCGCAGCGGCTACCTGCTGCATGGGCACCATACGCGGCGTGACGCTCATGCCGGGGCGTACCAGCCCCTTGATGATGATCCTCTCACCAGCCTGCAAGCCGGAACTGATCATGCGCAGCCCATCGACCATCTGGCCCAGCTGCACCGCGCGGTACTGGGCCTGATTGTCGGCACCCACGACCAGGACGTAGTTTTTCCCTTGGTCCGTGCCCACCGCCAGATCATCGACCAAAATGGCTGCGCGCTCGGCGCCGGTCGTCAGCCTGGCACGCGCGAACAGCCCCGGGGCCAACAGGCCATCGGGATTCGGCACAACGGCGCGGGCGCGGATGGTGCCTGTGCCGCGGTCGATCTGGTTGCCCACGAAATCCAGCGTGCCCTTGTGGGGAAAGCCCTGGTCCGTCGCGAGCGCCACGGCGACCGGCAGCGACGCCTTTCCGCCCTGGGAGTCTGGCCGGGCCAGCCTCACGGCGTTGAGGTAGGTCGCTTCGTCTATGTCGAAGTACACGTGCACCGGGTCGATCGAAACGATCGTGGTCAGCAGGTTGGCCGCGCCCGCCGCCCCGCCGTTGACCAGATTGCCTTCGGTCACCATGATCCGGTCGACGCGACCTGATATCGGGGCCGTGATGCGCGCGTAGGACAGATCAAGCCGCGCCGCCGCCACGGCTGCCTTGGCCACCAGGATCTCCGCCTGGCGGGCGTTGCGCGCGGACACGGCGTCGTCATAGGTCTTGCGCGACACCGCGCCGGTCGCCACCAGCCGCTGGGCACGATCGAAGTCAGCCTGGGCCTGGCTGGCCAGCGCCTCGGCCTGGCGCAACTGCGCCGCGGCCGTGTCGAGCGCCACCTGGAATGGCCGCGGATCGATCTGGAACAGCTGCTGTCCTTTGCGCACCAGGCTGCCCTCGGGAACGCTGACGGCATCTACCGCGCCGCTGACCCGCGAGCGTAATTCGACGGATTCTGGAGCCGCCAGATATCCGGTGAAGTCGGTCGATGGCGCGATGACACGCTGGATCACTTCGGCAACCGGAACCTGAGGCGCCATCGGCGCGCCCGCGGAAGGCGGCGGCTTGCTTTCATCTCCGGACGCATCACCGGCCGCCCACGCAATGGTTCCGGCCGCCGCGATGGCTCCAGCCACGACAACGATTCTGAATTTTCGACGCATCGACATGCCCCTTCTGTACGGCAGGGCTTCGGCCCTTCCGAAGCACTCTGCAGAAATTCGGCAAGGCTAGGGATTCCAACGACAGGAAGGTCAAGCATGCGCTGGCGGATGCGGCGGGCTATTGACCTTGCAACTGTTGGAAGCAATAGATTGGGACCGCCGTCTGAACGGCAAAGGGCATCTCGATGCCGTTCCATACCAACCCGAAGTATCTGGAGCAACCCAATGAGCAGTAGAACGGTGGACATCCGGCAGGCGCGAGCCAGGCTGCCGGTTCCGGACGGCCAGACCATACTCGAAGCAGCACTGCAGAATGGCGTTGCCTATCCGCACGGCTGCCGATCGGGCCGCTGCGGCAGCTGCAAATCGCGCCTGATCGAAGGCGCAGTGGAAATGCTGCCGCACTCGCGCTACGCGTTGACGGAAGAAGAAACGCGCTGCGGCTTCATCCTGGCGTGCCGCGCGGTTCCGAAGAGCGATGTGGCGGTGGCATGGCTGGGCAACGACGAAGCCGCCGCGGCGCCAATCCAGAATGTGGAAGGGACCGTCGTTGCCATGGACGAACTGACGCACGACATCATGCGCGTAAGGATCCGACCTGAAGCAACGAATACCTTGCCGTTCGCCGCCGGGCAGTATGCCGACATCAGGTTCGGGCCGTCGCCGGCGCGCAGCTACTCGATGGCCAACAGGCCAGGCGATCGCGAACTGGAATTCCACATCCGCCGTGTTCCGGGCGGGGTCGCGTCGGGCTATGTCCACTCCACGCTGCAACCTGGTGAACGCGTGGCGCTGCGCGCGCCGCTCGGCTCCTCGCATCTGCGCGATGGACATTCCGGGCCGATGCTCTGCATCGCGGGAGGTTCGGGATTGGCCCCCATCAACTCAATTGTCGAAACCGCGCTCGCGCACGGCATGAGCCAGCCGATTCATGTCTACTTCGGCGCGCGCACGGAACGGGATCTTTACTTCGTCCAGCATTTCGAGGCGTTGGCACGCCGCCACGCCAACCTGAGCTTTGTGCCCGTGTTGTCCGAGGCGCATGCCACGCAATACCGGACCGGCTTCGTCACGCAAGCCGCCGGCGCAGACCTCGCGGACTTGAAAAGCTGGAAAGCCTATGTCGCCGGCCCCCCGGCGATGGTGGAAGCGGCGATGGCTCTGGCGTTCGAGCGCGGACTGAACGTCCAGGACATGCACGCCGATGTTTTTTTTACGCCACAGTAACCAGCCGGACCGGCCCCTCCCCGGCCGGCGGCATGCTTGACCTTCCCATGTTGGAAAGCTCTAGTCTTCTCTCATGCCTCTACCCATTCCTTTGAGCGAGGAGACTCCCATGAACATCGGCGAAGCGTCCAAGACCTCCAAGGTATCGGCAAAAATGATCCGCTATTACGAGCAGATCGGCCTGATACCCGTGGCGCAGCGGAACTCGTCCGGCTACCGCGCCTACAGCCGGATCGATGTTCACCGACTGCACTTCATCCGCCGTGCCCGCAACCTGGGCTTTTCAGTCGCCGAGACCAAGGATCTGCTGAGCCTCTGGCACGACCAGTCGCGCCAGAGCGCGGACGTCAAGCACGTAGCCCAGGAACACCTGGCTGAACTGGACCGGCGCATCGAAAGCATGCGGCAGATGGCCGACACGCTCGAGGCGCTGATCCGCTGTTGCGCGGGCGACGATCGGCCGAATTGCCCCATCCTGCACACCCTTGAGCAGCCGGACGAAAAAGAACAGGAGCCCGCCGCGCGCGGCGGCGCCGTGCTGCGGAGCGCTCGCAAGGAATCGCCGGCAAAACCCGCATCAGCTTGTTGAGCGCCTGGAATCCGATATGCCAAAAATCACCGTACTCCCGCATGCCGAGCTGGCGCCCGAAGGCGCCGAGCTGGAGGTGCGGGCTGGCACCACAATTTGCGAGGCCCTGCTGGCCAACGGCATTGAAATAGAACATGCATGCGACATGAGCGCCGCCTGCACCACCTGCCACTGCATCGTGCGCAAGGGTTTCGAATCCTTGAACGAAGCGAACGAGTCCGAGGACGACCTGCTCGACCGCGCCTGGGGGCTGGAAGCCCAATCCCGCCTGAGCTGCCAGGCGATCGTCGCGGAAGAGGACCTTACCGTCGCCATCCCCAAATACACGATCAACCATGCGAAGGAAGAGCATTAGGATCTGGCTGAGGTGTCAGGAACTTCGGCCGATGAGCCTTGCATCCTGTCGGCCGCCTGCCTCATACATGTCCCACGCCTGTCCGGCGCTGGCGTCATCATGGATCATGGCCATCAGCGCCCGCACCACCGATGACGGATCGGCGTGCTGGTAGACATTGCGGCCATACACCAGCCCCACCGCCCCTTCATCGAGCAACTCGCGCGACCGCTCGAAGACCTGCCGCAGGTCCTCCCGGCCGCCGCCGCGCACCAGCACCGGGCAGCGCGCCGCCTGCACCACGCGGTGGAAATCGCGCGTGGCGGTCGTGGGGTCGGCCTTGACGATGTCGGCGCCCATTTCGCGCGCCAGCCTGACCAGCGTGACGATCTTCTCCGCATCGCCATCGACCATATAGCCGCCGCGCGCGGAATGCGGCGCCATGACCAGGGGTTCGATCATCAGCGGCATGCCGTAGCGGTCGCAGTCCGCGCGTACCCGCGCGATGTTGGCGACGCACTGGCGGAACAGGTCGGGCTCGTCCGGCAGCATGAACAGGTTGACCACCACGCAGGCCGCGTCCATCTGGACCGCAGGCAGCACCGGGTCCTGCTCGTTCTGCAGCACGGCCCACATGACGCGGTGGGTCGTGGCGTTGTAGGGATTGCCCATGTCCAGGCGCATGACCAGCGCGGGCTTGTCGCGGCCGGGGCGTTGCTGGAGCAGGTCGGCCTGGCCATAGTTCAGCTGGATGGCGTCGGGGCGCGCGGCGGCCAGTTGTTCCATCACGGCCGGCATGTCCTCCAGTCCGGACAGGAAGCTGGGTTCATTGCAGACGCCGTGGTCGACGGCGATGTCCAGGCAGCGGCCGCCGTTCAGCAGGCGGTTCAGGCGCGCTTCTTTTCTGTGCAGCATGGAGATTCCTTGTTCAATCCAGTGTTTGCAGATGGCGCCCGGCTGCCAGGTCGATGGCGGCAATGTCTTCAGGCGTAAGTTCCAGCGCGGCAGCGCCGGCGTTCTGCCTGGCCTGCTGCGGCGTGCGGGCGCCGCATAGCGCCACGGTGACCCCGCCTGGGCGCGTGGTCCAGGCGATCATCAGTTGCGAAGCCGAGCAGTCCAGCCGCTGGCGCAGCGGTTCCAGTTCCGCGAAGAAGCCTTGCAGCCGGCTGCGATTGGCGACGCTGAAACGGGGGTTGTCGGCGCGCTGGTCGTCGCCGGTAAAGCGGCGCTCCGGATCGATGGGTCCGGCCAGCAGGCCGAGCGCCAACGAGGAATACCCGAGGATGCCGACGTTGTGGCGGCGGCATAGCGGCATCAGCGTGGCTTCGATCTCGCGGTCGATCAGGCTGTAGCGTTCCTGAATGGCGTCCACCGGGCCATGGCGCAGGTATTCGGCCAAAGTGCCGGGATCCACGTTGCTGACGCCGATGGCGCGGATCTTGCCTTGCCGCTTCAGATCCAGCAAGGCGTCCATGGTCTCGGCGACGGGCGTGCCGGCGTCCTGCCAATGCGTGATGTAGAGGTCGATGTAGTCCGTCTGCAGCCGCGCCAGGCTTTGCTCTACTTCGTGGAAGATGGAAGCGCGGCCCAGGTGGCGGTGCACGGCCTGGCCTTCCTCGTCGAAGAAATGCTCGCCTTGGCGTGTATGCCAGACCAGCCCGCACTTGGTGGCGATGACGGCCTGCTGGCGGCGCCCCTTGAGCGCCTGGCCGACCAGGCTTTCGGCGTGCCCCAGGCCATAGGCAGGCGCGGTATCGATAAGCCGCACGCCCGCGTCCAGGGACGCCTGGATGGCGGCAACGGCAGCCGCATCGTCCCCGCCGCCCCACATCCAGCCGCCCATGGCCCAGGTGCCCAGGCCGACGGATTCGCAGGCAATGCCGGACGCGCCCAGTGTTGTTGTCTTCATCGTGAAACCTTTTTGACGTTCATGAGATGGTCGACGGTGACCGCGGCCAGCAGGATCAGCCCCTTGACGACGTCTTGCCAGTAGGGCGACACGTCCAGCAGGATGAGCGAGCTGGTGACGACCGACAGCAAGGCCAAGCCCAGCACCGCGCCCAGCACGGTGCCCGAGCCGCCCTTGAGACTGGCGCCCCCGATCACCACCGCCGCGATGACGTTGAGCTCCATGCCCACGCCGAAGTTGGGCGTGGCAGCGCCGAAGCGGGCCGTGTAGACCACCCCTGCGACGCCGGCCAAGGTCGAGCACAGCACAGTGACCCAGAACTTCACGCGGCCGGTGCGGATGCCGGCATAGAGCGCCGCCTTTTCATTGCTGCCGGTGTAGAACACCTTGCGCAACAGGGCGGCGCGGCGCAACGCGAAATCGCTGATGACGACGATGGCGGCGAAGATCAGGATGACGGCGGGTATGCCCGCGATGGATCCCTGCCCGATGAACTTGAACTGCGGCGGCAAGGAGAACAGCGATTGCGGCGTGCCCTGGGTGATGGCCAGGCACAGGCCGCGCACGATCACCATGAACGCCAGCGACGCGATGAAATGGCTGAGGCCGATGCGGGTGACGCAGCCGCCGATGAGCGCGCCCACCATCGTGCAGACGGCGATCGCGGCCAGGCTGGCGGTCCATGGGTCCAGTCCCATCAGGAAGAGCTTGCCGGTGATGACCATGGCCAGGCAGACCACCGAGCCCACCGACAAGTCGATGCCGCCGACGATGACCAGTATGGTCATGCCGACCACCACGATGCCTTCGATGGAAAACGACAGCAGCATGGCGCGCACGTTTTCCCAGGTCAGGAAATGCGGCGACGCGAAGCTCATGACGACGCACAGTGCGGCAATGATCAGCAGCAGCCCCGCTTCGCGGAAGCTGCCCAGCCGGCGTCCCGGGCGGGCCCCCGTCGGCAGGCCGGTGGCCGGAGGCATCAGGACTGCTTGCGCCGCCGGCTGGGTTTTCAGGTCGCTCGTCATGTCGCCTCCTCGGCGGACAGGCCGGAGGCCAGCCGCAGCAATTTTTCTTCCGTCATTTCGCTGGCCGCAAGCTCTCCGGCGAGCCTGCCATTGCGTATCACCAAGGCCCGGTCGCACAGGCCGATGATTTCCGGCAGCTCGGACGAGATCACCACCACGCCCACGCCCTGGTTGGCCAGGTCGCGCAGCAGGTGATGGATCTCGGATTTGGCGCCGACGTCCACGCCGCGCGTCGGTTCGTCCATCAGCAGCACCGAGGGGCGGGTCGCCAGCAGTTTGGCGATGGCCACCTTTTGCTGGTTGCCACCGGACAGGCAGCTGGCGTCGATCGCCACGCCGTCCGACTTGAGCCTGAGCCGGGCGCCCAGCTCGACGGCCAGGCTGCGTTCCGCCGTGCGTTTGAGCAGGCCGAAGCGCGAGCTGATGCGGCGCAGCGCCATCGAAGACACGTTCTGTTCGATAGGCATGTCCAGGAACAGGCCGGCGGCCTTGCGGTCTTCGCTCAGATAGGCGATGCCGTGGCGCAGGGCGTCGGCATAGCGGCGCAGCCGCAGGGGCTGGCCGCGCAGTCGCACGGCGCCTCGCCGCGCGCGCCGCAGGCCGCACACGGTTTCGGCCAGTTCGCTGCGGCCCGCGCCCATCAGGCCGGAGATTCCCAGGATCTCGCCCCGGCGCAGCGTGAACGAAATGCCGTGGACTGCGGCGCCGTCGGCAAGGTCCTCCACTTCCAGCAGGGTCTCGGCTGGCGCATCGCCAGCCGCCTGCCGGGGTGGGTAGTAATTGCCCAGGTCGCGGCCCACCATGCAGCGCACCAGCGCATCCGGAGAAAGCGCCGCAATATCGCCGCTGTGCACATCGCGGCCGTCGCGCAGTACCGTGACGCGGTCGCAGTGCTCGAAGATCTCTGCCATGCGGTGGCTGATGTAGACGATGCCGATGCCCTGGGCCTTGAGGTCATGCAGGACGCGGAACAGCGCCACGGACTCCACTTCCGTCAACGCGGCGGTGGGTTCGTCCAGGATCAGCACCTTGCAGTCCAGCGTCAAGGCGCGGGCGATCTCGACCAGCTGCTGGCTCGATATGCCCAGCGCATCCACCCGCAGGCCCGGGTCGATGTCCTGGCCCAGCCGCCGCAGCACGGCCGCAGCGCGCTCTTGCAGGCCGGCATAGTCCATCCAGGCCTGTGCACCCGCGCTGATCATGGGCATGAAGATGTTCTCGGCCACGGTCGCATCGCCGCATAGCGAGATTTCCTGGTGCACCAGGCCGATGCCCAGGCGCATCGCATGGGCCGGCCCGTTGATGACCACGCGCTCGCCTTCCAGGTAGATGTCGCCGCTGTCGGGCTGGTGGATGCCGTCGATGATCTTCATCAGCGTCGACTTGCCAGCGCCGTTCTCGCCGCACAAGGCATGGATTTCGCCCCGGCGCAGCGTGAAGCGCACGTCGGCCAGGGCTTTGGACGCGCCGAACTGCTTGCTGATGCCCTGCAGTTCCAGCAGCGCTGCGGGCGCCTTCATTCGTTGATGCCCTTGGTGCCGCGACGCGCCAGGTACTTGTCCCAATAGAAGTCGTCGGCGTTCGCCTTGCTGACGATGGACAGGCCGTTGTCCAGGAACGGCACGGCCATGGGGTTGGTGCCGTTGCGCTTGGCGTCATTCATCGGGTCGATCAGTTGCTGGTTGCGCGCCAGGAATAGCAGCATCATGCCCATATAGCCCTGCACGCCCTGGTTCGGGTTGACGGAACCGAAAACCTCGCCCGACTTGATCATGTCCAGGATCTTGGCGTTCACGTCGCAGCACAGGACCTTGATGTTCTTCTTGGTCTCGATGGAGGCCTGCGCCGCGCCCAGCGCCGAGTTGGCTTCGGGCATGAACAGGGCGCCCAGGCCGGGGTTGGCCTGCGCCAGGCTCAGCGTGGCCTGGTAGGCCTTGTTCGGATCCTGGTTGCTGGCCGCGCGGCCCACCAGCTTCATGCCGGGATGCTGGGTCTTCATGCGGTTGATGAAGGCGGCGACGCGGCGGTCGTGGTTGTCCTGGCCGGGGTTTTCCAGCACCGCGTATTCGCCCTTGCCATTGAGCGAGGCCGCGATGGCGTCGGCGGCCTGCGCGCCTTCGCGGTCGTTGTCGGACGTGACAAAGGACACGCGCTTCGAATTGGGCGAGTCGGCCGCAAAGGTCACCACCGGGATGCCCATGGCCGCGGCGCGGTTGATGGGTTCGATGAAGGGGTCGGGGTTCATGGGATGCAGCAGGATGCCGGCCGGCTTGCGCGCCAGTTCCTGCTCGAACGAGGCCAGTTGCTTGTTGACGTCGTACTCGGGCGTGCCCGAATAGCGGGTGCGCACGCCGAGCGAATGGCCCAGCTGCTTCATCATTTCGTAGACAGGGAACCAGTACTCCACCCCGGACACCATCACGTTCATCACGTAGACGTCGTTGGCGTTGCCGCGCAGCCCGGGGGCTTGCGGGGTGTTCTGCGCAAAGGCGTTGACGCTCGCCAGGCCGGCGCCCGCCGCCGCTACGGTCTTCAAGAAATCTCGTCTCATGTTCCGCTCCTTTTTTCGCATCGTTCCAAGAACCCTGCAGCCCTCGGTGCCTGTTGTTCAACCTTGCTTTGGTCGAATCGTTGTTATGACATCGACGAACTATATTGCAGCCGGATTTTTTAGATTACTAGGGGAAACACTGCTATTCTGCGGAAAATATCTGTAGACAATGTTATGACATGAAAACAGACATCTACCTGGGCATAGACATGGGCTCCACGGGCTTGAAGGCGGTTGCCTTCGAGGCCGGGAGCGGGACCACACTGGCCGCATCGGGCGGCGCGCTGCCCTATCGGCAACTGGCGCAAGGCGGTTGTGAACTGCCCGCGGGCGCCATCCAGACGGCGCTGGCGCGGGCCTTGCAAGGCGTGGCAACCCAGTTGGGTCCGCGCTTGGCCGACCTGCGCGCGCTGTGCTGCACCGGCCATGGCGCCGGCCTGTATGCGCTGGATGCAAGCGGCCAATTGCTGGAAGGCCGCGCGGTGGCATCGACCGACCAGCGCGCCGCCGCGCGCGCCCGGGCGCTGGGCCGCAACATGGGGGACGCACTGTATGACGAAGTCGGCTGCCGGCCGTGGTCAGGACAGTCGTCGCTGATCGCTGCCGAACTCTACGGCGCGGACGCCGCTCAACTCCGCCGCATCCGCCACCTGCTGTTCGCCAAGGACTATCTGGGATTCCTGTTGACCGGCGAAATCGTCACGGACGCCAGCGACGCCAGCACGGCCGGCCTGCTGTCGCTCAACACGGGGACTTGGTCCACGATGGCTTTCGAGGCCGCCGGCCTGTCCGGCCTGTCCGCCACGGCGCTGGCGCCCATCGCGCCCAGCGGCGCCGTGATCGGCCGGCTGCGGCCGGCCCAGGCGGCCGATTTCGGTTTGCCCGCCGGCCTGCCCGTGGCGCTCGGCGCAATCGATCTGCTCGCCTCGCTGAAGGCGGTGAACGCGGAGCGCCAGGGGCACGCCGTGGCCGTGCTCGGCACCTGGTGCGTGAATGCCGTGGTGGCGCCGGCCCGCGAACCGAAGCCGGAGGTGGGCGCCATCGTCAGCTTCGGCGATCCGGACCGCAGGCTCTACCTGGAAAACAGCCCCTCATCGATGGCGAACGTAGCCTGGCTGGCGCGCACCTTGCAGTTCCAGGATGCGGCCGCGGCGGTGGATTGCGCGATGGGCGTGCCCCTGGGCGCCGACGGTCTGCGTTTTCTGCCCTTCATCAATGGCGGCAGCTGGCCGGCGGGAGCCTGCGCGGGTTACGTCGGCCTGCAAGGCCATCACACCCGCGCGCACATGGCGCGTGCCGTGGTGGACGCCGTGGTAGCGCTGCACGCGCGGCACCTGAAGCGCCTGGCGGCGCTTGGACTGGGCGTGCCAGACAAGGTAGCCGCGCTGGGCGGCGGCGCCCGGGACTTGCGTTTGGCGCGCCTGCTGGCGGGCTTTCTGGGCCACGCCGTGGAACGCTGCGGCGACGACGAAACCGGTGCGCGCGGCGCTGCGCTGTATGCCGCGCTGTCGCAGAACCCTGGCGGCGCCGACTTGCTGCCCGCCCCATGCGAACGGGTCGAACCCCTGGCCACCGAAGCGCAGGCGCACGCAGATTTCTACGCCAGCTTCCATGGCCTGGTGGACAGCATGGCCCCGGCTTTCGGCCATCTTGCGGGATCCGCGCGATGACTCCTCGCACATCCGCTTTCATGCGCCCGGCTTCGTTGGCGGGACGCCATTTTTCGACGGTGATCGTAGGCGCGGGCATCAACGGGGCTGGCGTGTTCCGCGACCTGTCGCTGCAGGGCGTGGATTGCCTGATCGTGGACAAGGACGATGTGGCCGCCGGCGCCAGCAGCGCGCCATCGCGCATGATCCACGGCGGCTTGCGCTACCTGGAAAGCGGATCATTTTCCCTGGTGGCGGAGGCCACGCGCGAACGCAATCTGCTGCTGCGCAATGCGGCGCATCTGGTGCAGCCACTGGAAACCGTGGTGCCGCTATCCAGCCGCTTCGGCGGACTGTGGGGCAGCATGCTGCGCTTTGCCGGCCTGAACGCCTCGCCTGGCGCGCGCGGACTGTGCGTGGTGGGACTGGGCTTGCGCCTCTATGACAAGCTGGGCCGCAACCAGCGCGTCATGCCTGAACATCGCATCGAGCGCCTGCCGGCGGCGGACAGCGCGCTGTTCGGCGCGGCGGTGCGCTGGACGGCCACGTATTACGACGCCTGGATACGGCATCCGGAATGGCTGGTGCTGGAGCTGATCGACGATGCGCATCGCGGCCACCCGGCCTCGGTCGCGTCGAACTATTGCAGCGTGACGGCTTGCCAGGGCCGCGCCATTACCCTGCGCGATGCGCTGACCGGCGAATCCGTGCAAGTGACTGCCGACACGGTCGTCAACGCAACGGGCGCCTGGCTGGACCGCGCGGCTGGCGCCCTGGAAGGCGACGGCTCGCGCGTCATGGGCACCAAAGGATCACACTTGATCCTGGATCACCCCGCACTGCACACCGCGCTCCAGGGACGCATGGCGTACTTCGAGGCGTCCGACGGCCGGGTGTGCATCGTCTACCCGTTCCTGGACCGGGTGCTGGTGGGATCCACCGACATTCCGGTGGATGATCCCGACCTCGCCGCGACCGAACCGGCGGAGATCGACTACCTGCTCGATGTATTGCATGAGGTGTTTCCCCGCCTGGACTTCAGCCGCAAGGACGTGGTCTACACTTACGTGGGCGTCAGGCCGCTGGCCCAGTCGGATGCCGACAAACCCGGGCAGATATCGCGCGACCACGCGGTGGTGATCGACCCGCCCAACGCGCGCCGCGAGGTGCCGATGGTGTGCCTGGTCGGCGGAAAATGGACGACGTTCCGTTCGCTGGCGCAACTGGCGGCCGACGCGGTGCTGCAGCAACTGGGCCGCGCGCGGCGGCAGTCGACCGAGCAGGTGGCGATCGGTGGAGGCGCGGGCATGCCCGCCGATGCGGCGGGACGGCAACGCTTTCTGGACAGCATTCAGGCCGCCACCGCGCTGGACCGCGGGCGCGTCGCCGAACTGTTCATGCGCTATGGTGCGCGGGCGGGCGCCGTGGCGGCGGATTTCGCCGCGGCGGGCGATAAGCCCTTGCGCCACGCGCCAGATCATTCAACGGCCGAGATCCGCTATCTGTGCCGCGAAACGTCTGTGCAGCACCTGGCCGACCTGGCGATCCGGCGCACCTTGCTGGCCATTCGCGGCCATATCACGCCGGCACTGCTTGCGGAACTGGCGGATATCGCCGCAGCCGAGCTGGGCTGGAGCCCGGCGCGCCGGCAAGACGAGTTACGAGCCTGCACCGCGACGCTGCGGGACCGGCACTGTGTTCAACTTCCTCCAGACGAGGCGCCCTGGGCAGAGCCCGCCGATTCCGCCTTGGCTACAGGTTCGATTTCAAACTCTTTGACGACATGAGCAGCCCCATCTCCACCGAAGCCATATTGGACCGCAGCGCCGGCGCCCCGCTCTGGACACAGTTCCGCGACGTGGTGCGCGGCAAGATCCTGCAAGGCGAACTGGCCGTGGGCGACAAGCTGCCCACCGAGGCCGAGTTCGGCGAGCAATATGGCATTTCGCGCATCGTCGTGCGCGAAGCGCTGGCGGACCTGGTCCGCAACGGCCTGATCTACAAGATACGCGGCCAGGGCGCCTTCGTGTCGGCGCGCGAGCGCGACGAAGACTTCGTGTCCACCGTACTGGGCTTTTCGGACGAAATGGAGCGCAAGGGCCGCACGGTGCGCACCCAGGTGCTGCTGCAGGAACTGCGCGCGCCCACGGCGCACGAAGCCAGTTCACTGGGGCTGAGCGAAGACAGCCAGGTCGTGGCGCTCAAGCGGTTGCGCAGCGTCGACGGCGAACTGCAATTGCTGGTGGAAACCGCCGTGCCCGCGGACCTGGTGCCGGGCCTGCACCGCACCCGCCTGGAAAACCGTTCGCTCTACGACGTGCTGCGCAGACAGTACGGCCTGCGCATCGTGCGCGCGGAACGTTGGATAGACGCGGTGCAACCGGACGCCCAGACCTGCGAATTGCTGGGCATGAAAGATCCCGAACCCATGCTGCGCATCGAGTCCATCGCCTATGGCGCCAACGGGCGTGCGCTGGAGCATTACCGCGCCTTGCACCGCTGCAAGTCCAGCCGGCTGCATGTGCAGACTACTACCTGAGACGGCAGGAGGCTGGCCTGTTTGGCGATCAAATTGACAGGATCACTGCGCGGCTGCTGTCGAAGTCAACGGCCTAACGGGCGGCTGCTCATGCTGTAGCGCCTGCCACAGATCATAGTTAGCCTGCATTGCGACCCAAGCCTGGGCAGTACTGGCCCCGGCATGCTCCAGACGGACGGCAAGATCCGGGCTGATGCCCGCCTTGCCGTTGAGAACTCGTGAAAGCGCCACGCGCGACATGGCCAGCCTGTCGGCAGCCTCGGTCACCGATAGCCCCAAGGGAACAATTACATCGTCCCGGAGAATTTCACCCGGATGCGGAGGGTTCTGCATCATGATTGGCCTTGAACGGCTGCTGGACATGCAATATGTCAGCCAAAACCTTCTGCGACAAGCCTCGTGTCTACCGCAGTTCTTGAAGTGGCATATCCTGAAGCATCCGTCCACGCAGATGGGCGCAAGACGTCAAGATGCTCTTCGAGCGCTACTCGAAGTGGATCGACAAGATCGCAAATCAGCCAGGGGAGAGACACGATGCGGCGGCTTGCTGCGCGGCATCTTCGGGCGAGGCAATCAGGCCTTCTGAACCGGAGTCGGAATAGCCACATTCAGGCCCAGTGCGGACCCAAGCCATTCCTTAGTCTTGGATTTGGTGGCGCGCCCGACAGGAATCGAACCTGTATCAAGAGCTTCGGAAACTCTCATTCTATCCATTGAACTACGGGCGCAGCGCAAGGAGGCGGTATTGTACCCAGTTTTCGCTGAACTGCATGAACGGGATCAAATCTTCCGGCAAACTCAGCGAAAACCCCGTCGGTTGCATTGGACTCGTGTCTATGACACCGTTATATAATCCAGCGTTTGCTTGCAAGGCGGGCTCTTCATGCCGCCGACTTGTGCAGTACTGATTTTCTGTTGCCGCCGCCAGGCGCCCCCGGTACCCGTTAGCAGGATTTGGTCATGAGCAACGAGCAGGAACACATAGAAGAGCACTCCTCCCCCATCAAGACCCCGAAGCAACTGATCGTCACGATCGTCCTGTCTTTCGTGATCCCGATCGCCATCATCATCCTATTGGTGAACATGGTGGTCTCGGGCACCAAAACAGGAGCGGGTTCGGACACGCTGTCCCAAGAAGCTGTCGCCAAGCGCATTGCCCCGGTCGCGGGTTTCCAGCTGGTCGATGCAAATGCCCCCAAGGTCTTCAAGACCGGCGAACAGGTCTTCGCCGCCGTCTGTACGGCCTGTCATACCGCCGGCGTGGCTGGCGCACCCAAGGTGGGCGATAACGCCGCCTGGGCGCCCTTCATCACCGCGGGCTACGACGCCATGATGAACGTGGCCCTGCACGGCAAGGGCGGCATGCCCGCCAAGGGTGGCAACCCCACGCTGTCCGACTACGAAGTCGCGCGCGCCGTGGTGTACATGGCAAACAAGTCGGGCGCTTCGCTGCCCGAACCCGCCGCTCCGGCCGCGGAAGGCGACAAGAAGGAAGCCGCTGCCGCTCCCGCCGCAGCGCCTGCAGCGCCCGCCGCTGCCGCCCCCGCTGCGGCAGCCCCGGCACCGGCCGCCGCCGCGCCTGCTCCCGCTCCGGCAGCCCAAGCCGCCGCGCCGCAAGCAGCGGCAGTCAATCCGGCTGGCGAAAAGCTGTACAAGAGCGTCTGTTTCGCCTGCCATGCCACCGGCGTGGCCAACGCCCCCAAGTTCGGCGACAAGGCCGCCTGGGAGCCCTACATCAAGACCGGCATGGACGCCATGGTGAAGGTCGCCATGCAAGGCAAGCCGCCGATGCCCCCGAAGGGCGGCGCGGCCAACGCCTCGGAAGACGACATCCGCGCAGCGGTGCAGTACATGGTGGATGCGGCCAAGTGAAGTAAGGCTCGCGGCCCATGATGAATAAAGCCCCTTGATCTGATCAGGGGGCTTTTTCTTTGCGCCAGACCGCGGGCGCGACTCGATTGCGAAGTCTTGTGCTGGCGCTCAGGCGCGCGCCACCCAGGCGCCTTCCACCTCGGCCAACTGGCTGCTGATCTGGCCGGCGGCCTCGATGACCGCCGCGCGGAACGGCTCGAGACGGCAATGCTCGGCGCGCACGATCAGGCTCAGCCCGGCCACCACGCGTTGCTCCAGAAAAATCGGCGCAGCAATGCCTATGGTCCCCGGCGTGATCTCGGAATCGCTGACGGCGACGCCCGCCTCGCGGATGGCATCGAGTTCCAGGCACAGGTCCTTCAGGCTCTTCCAGTGCGAAATGGCGCGCACTTCCTCTTCGTGGGCCAGGTACATGCGCTCCAGGGCGCGGCGGCTCTGGTGCGCCAGGATGACTTTGGAGGTGGCGCCGCGGAACATCGGCATGGTGGCGCCGCGTTCGTAGCGGCCCACGCGCGCGGCCGGGTCGCCGATTTCCTGGTGGATGCACATGACCTTGTCCTGGTAGCTGCGCGTGAGCACCGAGGCCGACGAGGGCGTGGTGGCCTCCACCAGCCGCCGCATCAGCGGCTCCGCCACCTTGAGCAAGGGGTCGCCATGGCGCATCAGCAGGTCGAAATGGGCAAACGTGGGCCCCAGCACGTAGCGCGCGCCCATCACCGGGGTCAGGAAATCCGCGCGCACCAGTTCCTGCACGTCGCGATAGGCCGAGCTGACGGACACATCCATTTCAACGGCGATTTCCTCCACCGACCATGCGGCGCTCCTGTCATAGAGCTGCAGGATGTGCAGTATCCGGTTGCGCGTCCTGATTTCACCCGCCACGTCGCCCTCTCTTTGTTGTTGCGCCTTTACGGCCCGCAATTTCGCATCCATTGCGAAATTTAATTTCTCCGCGATTCTAGCAGCGTCATCCCTCCCTCTGCCCCGGGGGCTGTGGCGCGAAATCGCGGGGGGCTTGCCAAAGCGTCAACTCGATGCAAAAATTCATTTAATCGCAATGGTTGCGAATTTAATGTTTTTTGCAAAGGCGCATCATGGCAATCGATGAAACCTCCGAAACACGCATCCCGGTCACCTTGCTGACGGGATTCCTGGGCAGCGGCAAGACCACTCTGCTGAATCACTGGCTGCGCGATCCGGCGCTGGCCGATGCGGCGGTCATCGTCAACGAGTTTGGCGAGATCGGCATCGATCACGCGCTGATCGCCAGCAGTAACGACAACACCATCGAACTGAGCACGGGATGCCTGTGCTGCACCGTGCAGGGCGATCTGGTCGAGACGCTGCGCGATTTGCGCGCCAAGCGCAGCGCTGGCCAGATTCCGGCCTTCGACCGCGTCCTGATCGAGACCACGGGCATGGCCGACGTGGTGCCGGTCATCCAGGCCTTGATGACGTTTCCGGTGGCGCGCTCGTTTCGCCTGAACCGCGTGCTGACCGTGGTGGATGCCGTCAACGGGCCAGGCACCCTGGCGGCACACCCGGAAGCCATCAAGCAGGTGGCTGTGGCCGATGCCTTGATCGTCACCAAGACCGACCTGCCGGACGCGCGCGCCGCGGCGCTTGTGGACACGCTTGCGCAAGTCAACCCCGGCGCCACGCGCCTGGTCTGCGACCCCGCCGCCCGGCCGGACGCCACCGTGCTGGACGGACCCGACGTCTATGACGTGAATGTGCGCCCGGAGCAGGCGCGGCAATGGCTCAATGCCGCGCCCTACGCGGACGGGCATGGGCATGGGCACCACCATGAACACACGCATGCGCATGACCATGCGCGCATCGACAGCTTCTGCCTGGACTTCGCCGCCCCCCTGCACTGGTCCCAGGTCAGCGCCTGGCTGGATGCGCTGGTCATGGCGCATCCCGACGAGCTGCTGCGCGTCAAGGGCATCCTGCACATAGCCGGCCACGAACGGCCCATCGTGCTGCAAGCGGTGCAGCGCCTGTTCCATCCGCCTGTCGAGTTGCCGCAATGGCCGGACGCGGACCGGCAATCCCGCATGGTTTTCATTACCAAAGGCCTGAGCAAGGACTACGTCATGCAGGTCTGGGACACGGTGCGCGAGCGCGCCCTCCCGTCTGCCGCCCGCGCGGCCTGATCGTTTCGGCATTCCCCATCACAAGGAAAACAGCATGGACACTTTGATCAAGAACGGCCTGGTGGTCACTCCCCAGGGACAGGTGCGCGCCGCTATCGGCATCCGCGACGGCAAGATCGCCGGCTTGTACGAGGCAGGCAGCGAACCCGAGGCGCGCAACGTCATCGACGCCAGCGGCCTGGCCGTATTGCCGGGCGCGATCGACATGCACTCGCACCACCGCCAGGGCTCGCAGAAGGGGTTCGAGTACAAGGACACCATCCTCACCGCCACGCAGCAATGCGCCGCTGGCGGCGTTACCACCAGCGTGGGCATGCCCAACGTCAATCCGCCGCCCAACTCGCTGGACCTGCTGGAAAAGCAGTTCGCCATCTACCGCAGCGATGCCGTGGTCGACTGGAACTTCAACCCGGCGCCAACGATAGAGTCGGAAATGGAAGCCATGACCGCCACGGGTATCGCCGCGTTCAAGATCTTCATGGTGGTGGACACGGGCCGAGACTACCCGCACATGCCCGGCATCGGCGTGCATGATCACGGCAAGCTGCTGCGCATCATGCAGCGCTGCGCCGAACTGGACGTGCCCTTGATGGTGCATCCCCACGACCAGGCCCTGATGGACGTGATCGAACAGACCTACTGGGACCGAGGCGAACGCGACGCTCTCGCCTATGCGCGCGCCTACGCCGCCCACGATGGCGTGATCTGGGAAACCGCCATTGCCACGCTGCTGCGGCTGCAGAAGGCGGCCGGCTGCCACCTGCACATCCTGCACACCCAGACCGCCGGCAGCGTGCAGCTCATCCGCGAGGCCAAGGCGGCAGGCCAGAAGGTCACCTGCGAAATCAATCCCTGGGCCCTGTTCCTGGGTTGCGAATGGTCGGCCATCCAGCGCCTGGGCTCGTATGCGCTGTCGTACTGGGTGCCGGAGAAGAACGTGCCCGGCTTGTGGGAAGGCCTGAACGACGGAACGATCGACATCATCGCCACCGACCATGCGCCGCACACGCGCGAAGAAAAGGAAGTGGGCTGGACCGATGGCTGGAAAGCCCATACCGGCACGCCATCGACGCAGTTCTACCTGAGCATGTTCCTGACGGCGGCCCAGGAAGGCAAGATCAGCCTGGAGCGCGTGGCCGAGGCATGTTCGGCCAAGCCCGCGGAATTGTTCCGACTGCGCAGCAAGGGTGAAATCCGCGCGGGCCTGGACGCCGATCTGGTGCTGGTCGATCTGGAGACGGAATACGAGGTGCGTGACGAGGACGTGCTCAGCCTGGTGGGCTGGAGCCCCTATGCCGGCCGCCGCCTCAAGGGCAAGCCGGTGCACACGCTGGTGCGCGGCGCCACGGTGTACGCGGACGGTAAAGTGGTCGGCGCCAAGGGCGGCGGCCAGATGGCTGCCGCGGTACGCTGAAGCCCAGGCCGCGCATCACTACGACACAAGGGGAAAACATCATGAATCGTCGTCAGTTCTCGCGGCTGCTGGCTTCTGCGCCATTGCTGCTGCCCACGTTGGTCCGCGCCCAGGATGGGACCGCCATCACGTTGATCGTGCCGTATCCGCCTGGCGGCAATACCGACTACGTGGCGCGCATTACCTCCGATTCGCTACGCCGCACCCTGGGTTCATCGGTCGTCGTGAAGAACCAGGCCGGCGCAGGCGGCACCATTGCCACCGATGCGTTGATACGTTCGCGCAACGACGGCAACACGCTGATGGTGGGCTCCATCGGCCAGGTTTCGCTGGTGCGGTTTTTGTTCAATGTGCGTTACGACCCGTTGAACGATCTGGTGCCGGTCGCCAACATCGCCAGCAATCCGCTGGTGCTCACGGTGCCGTCCAGTTCGCGTTTCCAGAGCCTGGCGCAACTGATCGAGTATGGCCGGGCCAAGCCGGGCGCGCTGACCGTCGCGCACGGCGGCGAAGGGTCGATGTCGCACATGTCGGTGCTGGTGTTTCTCAAGCGCGCGGGTGTCGAGGCGACACTGATCGGCTACCGGGGCGGCGCCCCCGCCCTGCTCGACACCATGGGCGGCACGACCGATCTTTACTCGGCCAACATCTCCGAAATCCTGCCGTACAAGGACAGCGGCCGCATTCGCTTCCTGGGCGTGTCCAGCCGCCAGCCCGTGCCTCAGCTGCCCGGCGTGCCGGCCATCGCCGACACCATCTCCGGACACGAGATCGAAACCTGGAACGGCCTGTTCGCGCCGCCCGGCACGCCGGCCGAGGTGGTGGACAGGCTGGCCGACGCCGTGCAGGTCATGCTGCGCGACCCGGACGTGCTGAGCAAATTCGACGCGTCCGGCAGCCAGCCGCGGGCGGGCGAAGTGAAGGAGAAGTTTGCTCGCCGGATCCGCGACGACATCGCGCTGTGGACGCCGCTGGTATCCCTGATCGGCGTCAAGCCGGCGAACTGAGGCGGCCGGGCGTAAAAAAGCCCGCAAGACGCGAGGTCTTGCGGGCTTTTTCGCATGCCAGGACAACACCAGCCATGCACGCGGGATTACTGCTCGCCGGCCGCCTGGGTCAGCGACATGCCCAGCTGCACGCGGCGCTGCAGCCACAGGCTGGGGCGATAACGCGGATCGCCGGTCACGCGCTGCATGCTCTTCAGGATTTCCAGGATGCGGTCCGCGCCGAGCTTGTCGCCCAGGGCCAGCGGACCCACCGGATAGCCCAGGCCCAGCGTCACCGCCAGGTCGATGTCCTTGGGCGTGGCGATCTGCTGCTGCGCGATGTCGCTGGCGATGTTGACGATGGTGGCGACGATGCGCTGGGCGATGAAGCCGGGCGAATCCTCGATCACCGTAACCGGCACGCCGTCCGCGGCCAGCAGCGCGTGCGCGGCGTCGCGCCATTTGGCTTCGGTGGCGGGCGACACCATGATGGTGCGGCGCTTGGCGCTGTCGAAGGCGTAGAGCGTGTCCAGGCCGACCGTGCGGGCCGCGTTCAGGCCTTGCGCGGAAACGGTGGTGGAGACGTCTTCGCCGTAGGGCGTGACGAGAATCAGCGCGTCGGCGTCAGGCGTGGAACTGGTCACCAGCGTGGCGCCCAGCTTTTCCGCCAGCGCGGCGGCGCGGGCGTAGCCCTCGGCGTGCTTGGGGCTGACCCAGACCTTCAGGTTCTCGGGCAGCGCGGGCACGGGCGGCTCGGCCGGCACCTGCTTCTGGCCGTCGGCGTAGACGTAGAAGCCTTCGCCGGCCTTGCGGCCGATCAGGCCGCCGGCCAGGCGCACGGTGGTGATGGGCGACGGACGGAAGCGCGGTTCGTCGAAGAACTGGCGGTAGATGGACTCCATGACGGGGTGCGACACGTCCAGCGCCGTCAGGTCCAGCAGTTCGAACGGACCCATGCGGAAACCGGCCTGCTCGCGCATCACGGCGTCGACCTGGGCGAAGGTCGCCACGGCTTCCTGCGCCACGCGCAGGCCTTCGGTATTCATGCCGCGGCCAGCGTGGTTGACGATGAAGCCCGGCATGTCCTTGGCGCGCACGGGCGTGTGGCCCATGCGGCGCGCCAGCTCGGCCAGCGCGTCGCCGACTTCGGGCGCGCTGCGCAGGCCGTCGATGACTTCGACCACCTTCATCAGCGCGACCGGGTTGAAGAAGTGGTAGCCGGCCACGCGCTGCGGCCGCTTGCAGGCGGCGGCGATGGCGGTAATCGACAGCGACGAGGTGTTCGACGCCAGGATGCAGTCTTCGGCCACCACGCCTTCCAGCGCGGCAAACAGGTCACGCTTGACGTCCAGGCGTTCGACGATGGCTTCCACCACCAGCTGGCAGTTCGACATGTCGGTCAGCGCGGTGGCGGATTCCACGCGTTCCAGCGCGGCCTGCGCGTCGGCCGCGCTCAGCTTGCCCTTCTGGGCCAGCTTGTCCCAGGTCTGGCGCAACGATTCGCGCGCAGCCGCCACGGCATCGGCGCTGGTGTCGTACAGGCGCACGCGCAGCCCGGCCTGCGCCGCGATCTGCGCGATGCCGCGCCCCATGGCCCCGGCGCCGACGACGCCGATGGTTTGAATCTCCTTCATCAACACTCTCCTGCTTTTATTGGATGGGGTTCAGGCCCGGCTTTGCGCCAGCGCCAGGATTTCTTCGGCCGACAGGCCCAGCTTCTCGGACAGCACCTGTTCGGTGTGCTCGCCCAGCATGGGCGGCGGACGACGGTACTCGACCGGGCTGTCGGAAAACTTCAGCGGGCTGGAGGCAATGGGCACTGTGCCCGCGGTCGGATGCGGCATTTCGCGCTTCATGCCGCGCGCCAGGACCTGCGGGTCTTCGTAGACCTGGTCCAGCGTGTTGATGGGGCCGGCGGGAACGCCCACGCCTTCCAGCGCGGCCAGCCAGTGGTCGCGCGCGCCGGTGGCCATGCGTTCGGCCAGGAGCGGCACCAGTTCGGCGCGGTTCTTCACGCGCTGCGGATTGGTGGCAAAGCGCGGATCGGCCGACAGCTCGGGCAGGCCGATCGCGCCGCAGTAGTTGCGGAACTGGCTGTCGTTGCCGACCGCCACGATCAGGTGGCCGTCGCTGGCCGCGAAGACCTGGTAAGGCACCAGGTTCTGGTGCGCATTGCCGGCGCGCTTGGGCGCCACGCCCGAGGTCATGTAATTGAGGTTCTGGTTGGCCAGCATGCTGACCTGGCAGTCCAGCAGCGCCATGTCGATGTGCTGGCCCAGGCCGCTGCGCGAGCGCTCGTGCAGCGCGGCCAGGATGCCCACCGTGGAGTACATGCCGGTCATCAGGTCGGTCACCGCCACGCCCGCTTTCTGCGGCCCGCCGCCGGGCAGGTCATCGCGTTCGCCGGTGATGCTCATCAGCCCGCCCATGCCCTGGATCATGAAGTCATAGCCGGGGCGGCTGGCGTAAGGGCCGGTCTGGCCGAAGCCGGTGATGGAGCAGTAGATCAGGCGCGGGTTGAGCTCCTTCAGGCTTTCGTAGTCCAGGCCGTACTTGGACAGGCCGCCCACCTTGAAGTTTTCAACCAGGATGTCGCTTTGCAGCGCCAGTTCGCGCACCAGCTCGGCGCCGCGCGGCGAGGCGATGTCCAGCGCCACCGACAGCTTGTTGCGGTTGGCGGACAGGTAATACGCAGCTTCGGTGGTGTCGTTGCCCGCCTCGTCCTTCAGGTACGGAGGCCCCCAGGCCCGCGTGTCGTCGCCCGCGCCGGGGCGTTCGATCTTGATGACCTCGGCGCCGAGGTCGGCGAGGTTCTGGGTGCACCAGGGACCCGCCAGGACGCGGGTGAGATCCAGCACGCGTATGCCGGTAAGGGGAGCGGGACGTTGCGACATTAGTCTTTTCGCTAGAAGAGAAATGAAAACGTCCGGCTTGCGGCGGCGCGCAAGCCAGACTGGAATTCCGTCATGCCGGCGGCGCGCGGCCGCTGGCGCGTCATATTCCGGCGCGGCCAGGGGCCGTGCGCCGGATCACCGTCAGTCATGCAGGATATTAGCCTCTTGCGCCGGGTCCGCGCTCAGGAATGCGCCTTGATGGTTTCGCGGGCGATCACCAGCTGCTGGATCTGCGAGGTGCCCTCGAAGATGCGGAACAGGCGCACGTCGCGGTAGAAGCGTTCGACCGCGTACTCCGACATGTAGCCGGCGCCGCCGTGGATCTGCACCGCACGGTCAGCCACGCGGCCCACCATTTCGGTGGCGTACAGCTTGCAGCAGGCGGCCTGCATGGTGGTGTTTTCGCCGCGGTCGCGCATGCGGGCGGCGTCCAGCACCATGCAGCGCGCGGCGTAGAGTTCGGCCTGGCTGTCGGCGATCATGGCCTGGATCAGTTGGAACTCGGCGATGGGTTGGCCGAATTGCTTACGCTCAATGGCGTACTTCACGGCATCGCTCAGCAGGCGGTCGGCGATGCCCACGCACAGCGCCGAGATATGCAGGCGGCCCTTGTCCAGCACCCGCATCGAGGTGCGGAAACCGTTGCCCTCTTCGCCGCCCAGCAGCGCGCTGGCCGGGACGCGGCAGTTGTCGAACACCACGTCGCTGGTCAGGGCGCCGGCCTGGCCCATCTTCTTGTCGGGCTTGCCGATGGTCAGGCCCGGCGTGCCTGCTTCGACCAGGAAGCACGAAATGGAATTGGCGCGGCGTTCCGGCGCGGTGCGGGCCATGACAGAGAACAGGCCGGCGATGGGCGCGTTGGTGATGTAGCGCTTGGTGCCGTTGAGTACGTAGCTGTCACCATCGCGCACCGCGGACAGGCGCAGCGCCATCGCGTCGGAACCTGCGTCGGGTTCGGTCAGCGCGAACGAGCCGATCAATTCGCCGCTGGCCAGCTTGGGCAGGTAGCGGGCGCGCTGCTCGTCGGTACCGGCCAGCACGATGGCCTGCGAGCCGATGCCGATGTTGGTGCCGGCCAGCGAACGGAACGCGGGCGAGGTCTGCCCCAGTTCGAAGACCACTCGCACTTCCTCTTCCATGGTGAGGCCCAGGCCGCCATGGTCGGGCGAGATGGACAGGCCGAACAGGCCCAGGTCGCGCATCTCGTTGACGATGTCGGGCGGCACCTGGCCGCTTTCGGCGAGTTCGTCTTCGGCGGGGATCAGGCGTTCGTGCACGAAGCGGCGCACGGCGTCCAGCAACAGGTTCAGGGTTTCGGTATCGAGGGCCATGGTGGGAGTCTCAAGAAGATACGGGGCAAGCCGGGGACAGCCGCGCCTCAGGCGCGCATGCCTCCGACCAATAGATCGAAATAGCCGGCGGCGATGGCTTCGGCGCTGTCGCCCTGGCCGGGCTTGTACCAGCGCACCATCCAGTTCAGCATGGACAGCACGGCGCGGCCCGCGGCGGCCACGTCCAGCGCGCGGAACTCGCCGGCGGCGACGCCTTGCGCGATCAGTTCGCGCAGGCGCTTCTCGTAGCCGTCGCGCAGCCGGGCGGCGTCTTCGCGTTCGGTCAGGGCCATGCCGGAATAGCCGATCAGCATGGTGACGAATTCGGCGTGGTGCTGCTCGAAGTAGCGCGCGTGGCCCACCATGAAGGCGCGCAGCCGGGCCGTGGCGCCCTCCGCCCGCGCCACATCCTGGGCGACGGCCTGCGTCAGGCCGCTGAGCACGGCCAGGATGATGGCGTCGTAGATGTCCTGCTTGGTGGTGTAGTAGTGGTAGATGGCCGCCTTGGACACGCCGAGCGCGCCGGCCAGGTCGGACACCGAGCTACCGTCGTAGCCGCTTTGGGCGAAGAGCTTGGCGGCTTCTTCCAGGATGCGTTCGCGCGGGGCCGCCACGGTGGGCGGCCGGCCGGCGCGGGCGCGTTTCTGGGCGGGAGGGGCGGAGGTCGCCATGGCAGCCTTTGCAGGGGCCGCGCCGCAGCTGCCGGAGGGACTCGCGTACCTCCATTGACAGCGCTTCAGCGCATGCCGTTTAATAAGGATTAATTAATTACCGGACGGTCGGTAGGTAATTATAGGCACACCCGCCAACGGTGTTCAAGTCCCGATGTTCAAGTTCTCCCGTGACCTTTTTCCGCGACGAAGCCATGCCCCACTCTCTCGTGACTGATTTGTACGGCCAGATGTCCCTGCCGGTCATCTGCGCCCCGATGTTCATCGTGTCCAATCCCAAGCTGGTGGTGGCGCAGTGCACCAGCGGCATCGTGGGGTCGTTCCCCGCGCTGAACGCGCGTCCGCAGAGCCTGCTGACCGACTGGCTGGACGAAGTCCAGGCCGGCCTGGCGTCGCACCGCGAGGCCAACCCCGGCGCGACGGTGGCGCCGTTTGCGGTCAACCAGATCATCCATCAGTCCAACGACCGGCTGGAGCAGGACCTGGCCGTGTGCGCCAGCCACCGCGTGCCGCTCATCATCACCAGCCTGCGCGCCCCCGGCGACCTGGTCAAAGGCATCCATGACTGGGGCGGCAAGGTGTTCCATGACGTGACCACCATCCGCCACGCCGAAAAGGCGCTGGAAGCCGGCGTGGACGGCCTGATCCTGGTGTGCGCTGGCGCTGGCGGCCATGCGGGCACGCTCAGCCCCTTCGCGCTGGTGTCCGAAGTGCGCCGCTTCTATGACGGCCCGCTGATCCTGTCGGGCGCGATCACCTCGGGTGCGCACATCCTGGCCGCGCAGGCCATGGGCGCGGACTTCGCCTATATGGGTACGCGCTTCATCGCCAGCGAGGAAGCCAACGCCAGCGAAGGCTACAAGTCCGCCATCGTGGACGCCAGCGCCTCGGACATCCTGTATACCCCGTTCTTCACCGGCATTCCCGGCAACTACCTGAAGGCCAGCATCGCCGCCGCCGGCCTGGACCCGGCCAACCTGCCGCAGCCAGACAGCGGCGCGTCCAATTTCGGCTCCACCCGGGTCAAGCCCTGGAAGGACATCTGGGGCGCGGGCCAGGGCGTAGGCGGCATCGCCAGCGTGCTGCCGACCCGCCAGATCGTGGACACGCTGCGCAGCGAATACGCGGACGCCAAGTCCCGCCTGGCCGACGGTTTCGGCGCATGAGCGCCGGCCTGCAGGTCAGCCGTGACGGCGCGGTGCTGACGCTGACCATCAATCGCCCGGACCGCCGCAACGCGCTGGATACGGCCACTTATGCCGCCCTGACCGAGCAGATCACTCTGGCATGCGCCGACACGGCGCTGGCGGCAGTGGTCCTGACCGGCGCGGGCGAGCATTTCACGGCGGGCAATGATTTGCGCGACTTCCAGGCGGAACGCGGCGCAGGCGACAGCGCCGCCTTGACCTTCCTGCGGGCGCTGGTCATGGCGGACGTGCCGGTCATCGCCGCAGTCGAAGGCTATGCCATCGGCATCGGTGTGACCCTGTTGCAGCACTGCGATTTCGTCCACATCGGCGAAGGCGCCACCTTGCGCATGCCGTTCGTGGCGCTGGGGCTGTGCCCGGAAGGCGCTTCCAGCCTGCTGATGCCGCGCCTGGCCGGCGCCCGCCGCGCCGCTGAATGGCTGTTGCAGGGCAAGGCCTTCACGGCGCAGGACGCCTGCGACGCCGGGCTGGCCACTTCGGTCACGCCCAAGGGCCAGGCGCTGGCGGCGGCGCAAGCCACCGCCGCCGACCTGGCGCGCCAGCCGCCGGCCGCGCTGCGCCTGACCAAGGCCATGCTGCGCCGCCCGGACCGCCAGGCGATCCAGGACACGCTGGACTATGAAGCCCAGCAATTCCGCATCCGCCTGCAATCCGAGGAAGCGCAGGCGGCGTTCGCGAAGTTCTTCAAGAAGTAGGAAAGCCGGATTGCGCGCCCTAGCCTGGCGCGCGTAATCCGTCGCCTCAGAACGGCGAATCCGGCCGGAAGTTCGGGGCGCGGCGTTCGCGCAGGGACTGGATCCCTTCGCGCACGTCCGGACCGCCAAAGCCCATGAATTCCAGCGCCAGCGACGTATCGAAGCTGGGTCCGGCCATGCGCAGCCAGTTGTTCAGCGAGTACTTGGTCCAGCGGATGGCGGTCTGGGAACCGGCGGCCAGCTTGTTGGCGACCTCGAAGGCGCGGCCGATGAGTTCGGCCTCGTCCACGCACAGCGACACCAGGCCGATGCGCTCGGCTTCCTCGCCGGTCACGGTTTCGCACAGCATCAGGTAGTACTTGGCGCGCGCCATGCCGCAAAGCAGCGGCCAGACGATGGCGGCGTGGTCGCCGGCCGTCACGCCCAGGCGGGTATGGCCGTCGATGATGCGCGCGTCGCGCGCCGCGATTGAGATGTCGGCCAGCAGGCCGGCCACCAGGCCCGCGCCCACGGCCGCGCCATGCATGGCGGACACGATGGGCTTGTTGCAGTTGATGATGTTGTAGACCAGGTCGCGAGCCTCGCGCCAGACGCGGGTGCGCACGTCGAAGTCGTCGGCCATCTGCTGCACCAGGTCCAGGTCGCCCCCGCCCGAAAAGCCCTTGCCCTCGCCGCGGATCACCACCACCCGGGTGTCCGGGTCGGTGTCGATATCGCGCCAGATGTCGGCCAATTCGCGGTGCATGCGGTCATCGGCGGTGGACAGCTTGCCCGGCATGCCGCCCTTGGCGCCCATGATCACCTCCAGCACCCCGCCGGGGTGCCGGCGCAGTTTCAGGGACTCATAGGCGGAATAGTGTTCCAGCGTGATGTCGCTCATGTTCGTCTCCACGTAATCTTGTCTTGGGGCCGGGCCGGATGCCGGCCGGTTTGGGCGCACTATAGTAGATACGCGCTTTCGCGCCACGCCGCCATCCCCAGGAGCCTCAGCCCATGAACACTACCGCCCCGTCCGCCGGCGGCGCCATCGACCGCGCCGCCCTGCCCGCCCTGTTCGCGCCGCGCGGCCAGGACACCCACAAGGGCAGTTTCGGCACAGTGGGCGTGGTGGGCGGCGGCCCGGGCATGACGGGCGCGGCGCTGCTGGCCGCGCGCGCCGCCCTGAAGACCGGCGCCGGCAAGGTGCTGGTCGGCTTCGCCCAGGACACCGCGCCGCTGGCCTGCGATCCGCTGCAGCCCGAACTGATGCTGCGCGACGCCCGCTCGCTGCTGGAACAAGACTGGGGCGTCACCGCCTGGGTGGCGGGCTGCGGCATCGGCACGGGCGCCCTGGCGGCCAACGCCTTGTCCGAACTGTTCGTGCTGCGCCGCGGCTCGCCCCTGGTGTTGGACGCGGACGGCCTGAATCTGCTGGCCCGCGGCGACGTCCAGCCCAACTGGGGCGAGGGCGCCGTGGTGCTGACGCCTCACCCGGCCGAGGCCGGGCGGCTGCTCGGCATGGACACGGCCGAGGTGCAGGCCGACCGGCCGGCCGCCGCCAGGAAACTGGCCCAGCGCTACCGCGCCTGGATCGTGCTGAAGGGCGTGGGCACCGTGGTCTGCTCCCCGAATGGCGGCCTGTGGGTCAATACCAGCGGCAATCCGGGGCTCGCCACCGCCGGAACGGGGGACGTATTAGCGGGCATGCTGGGCTCGTTGATCGCCCAGAAGCTGCCGCTGGAGCAAGCGGTCGCCGGGGCAGTCTGGCTGCACGGCGCGGCCGCCGACGCGCTGGTCGCCCAGGGTGTCGGCCCCATCGGACTGACCGCCGGCGAGCTGGCGGATGCCGCCCGCGCCCTGCGCAATGGCGGCTAAGTCCCTGCGGCATAAACATTTTTACAACATATAGGGGTTTACCCTAGAAATGGCATTGCTTTTGTTCTAGGGTTATCCCTATAATGGTTTACCCCAAGACGAAACGGACTGGAGCAAACCATGAGCGAACTGACCCTGAACCACACTGCCCGCCTGACCGACGCGCTGGAGCGTGACCTGCTCCGCGGCGCCCTCGAGAACCAACCGAATTCCCATCCGCTGACCAGCCTGAAGAAGGCCGGCCAAGCCGTAGTGGCAGCTGTTGCCGCCGTGTTTTCCTTCATCGACGAAGTGAACGAGTCGATGAACAAGGCCCGCGCCGCCAGCTCGCGCTTCTCCGGTTCGCAGTGGTAAGCCCTGCCGCGCCGGCCTGAGTCGCGATCGATCTCCCGCGATTCAGCCCGGCGCGACCCCGCCGCAACGCCCGCCGGTTTCCCGGCGCCCCTTGCGGCGGTTCTTCGGCGCCCAGCCCCTCACCCGGGCGCCATCGCGCCGCGCAGGCCTCCAGACGAGGCAGCGCGGTGCCCTCTTTCCCCCTCCCTCTCCGCGTTTTCCCTAGCGCCACGCTTGCCATTGCGCATTGACAGTGCGCGAAGCCCCTACCGATAATCGGCCCCTTGCCGTCGTGCCCGGCGCCAAAACCCCCTGAGCCCCTTCCAGGCGAGGCCGCCCGCGCGGCTGGCGCAGGCCGGTTTACACGCAGGCGCGATCCGGTTCGTTCCCCATCCGGAGTTGTCACCATGAAGTTGCGTACCACCCTGGCCCTTGCGGCCGCCGCCATTCCCCTGGCCGCCGCCCAAGCCCAGACGCTGAAGATCGGCCTGTCGGCCGAGCCCACCTCAGCGGATCCCCACTACCACAAGATGACGCAGAACGACGCCTTCTCTGCGCACGTCTACAGTTCCCTGGTGGGCCGCAGCGCCGACATGAAGCTGGTTCCGGCCCTGGCCACCTCCTGGAAGACGCTGGACGACCAGACCTGGGAATTCAAGCTGCGCGACGACGTCAAGTTCTCCAACGGCAAGCCGTTCACGTCCGAAGACGTGCTGTTCACCATCTGCCGCACGCTGAACAACGAAACCAACGTGTCGCAGTCCTATATGGACATGACCAAGCGCATCACCGACGTGCAGACGCCGGACGCGCACACCGTCATCATCAAGACCGGCGAACCCTTCCCGCTGATGCCCGCCGAACTGGCGCGTTCGCTGCCCATCGTCTGGAACGGCATCGTCGAACACGGCAAGCTCACGTTCGACCCCAAGAAGGGTTGCGGCGTGACCGGCCCCTGGCCCACCGTGGCCGACTTCAACAACGGCAAGGACGCCATCGGCACCGGCCCGTACACCCTGAAGTCCTACGTCAAGGGCACCGGCATCGAGCTGGTCCGCAATGAAAACTACTGGGGTCCCAAGCCGTACTGGAAGGAAGTGAAGTTCGTGCCGGTGCCGTCGGCCGGCCCGCGCCTGACCGGCCTCTTGTCCGGCGACTTCGACATGATCGAAAACCCCGCCGCCCGCGACCTGCCGCGCCTGAAGGACAACCCCAAGTTCGGTTTCGTCGCCACCCCGTCGACCCGCCTGGTGTTCTTCCAGCCTGACGTGGGCCGCAACCCGAGCCCCTTCGTCAAGAGCGCCGACGGCAAGAACCCGCTGCAGGACCTGCGCGTGCGCAAAGCGATTTCGATGGCCATCGACCGCAAGACCATCACCGCCCGCATCATGGACGGCATGGCCACGCCCGCCTTCCAGTACATGCCCGACGGCATGTTCGGCGCGCTGCCCCAGGCGCCGGAAATCAAGTTCGACCCGGAAGGCGCCAAGAAGCTGCTGGCCGAAGCCGGCTACCCGAACGGCTTTGAACTGACCCTGTCGTCGACCAACGACCGCTACGTCAACGACGGCCAGGTGGCGCAAGCCGTGGCCCAGTACCTGGCCCGCGTCGGCATCAAGACCAATGTGGACGCCATGACGGCCTCCATCTATTTCCCCAAGCGCGCCAAGCGCGAGTTCAGCTTCTCGATGGGCGGCTGGCCGGCGGAAACGGGTGAAGCCTCGGCCCTGTTCCAGCTGTGGGTGGCATCCCTGGATTCCCCCAACAGCCTGGGCACCAGCAACTACGGCGGCTTCAGCAATGCCGACTTCGACAAGGTCTACAAGGAAGCCATCGTGACGGTGGACGCGCCCAAGCGCGAGAAGCTGTTGCAGCAATCCACCCAGATCGCGCTGGACAACGTGCCGCTGATCCCGCTGCACTTCGAAAGCAGCATCTGGGCCTTCCGCAAGGGCATCACCTACGAAGGCCGCCGCGACCAGTACACGCTGGCCACTTCGGTCACGCCCGAAAAGAAGTAATCAGGTCCGCTTGAACGAAGAACGGCTGCCCCAGGGCAGCCGTTTTTTTGCCTGGGCGGAGGACTTCTGCGTCCTTGGCGGACTATGCGGCCGCCCTGCCTTGCAGCGCGTCGTCCAGCTCCCGCGCCAGCAATTCGACAAAGGCCTCGGCCGCTGGCGGCAACACCCGGCCCGGCATGACCTGGATCTGCAGGGTGCGCGATTGCAGCTCGGCATTGGAAATCGGCACGGCGATCAGCTCGTCGCGCCGCAGGCTCCAGGCCACCGAGATATAGCCGCTGAGCATGATGGCGTCCGACCCGAAGACGAAGCCGTGCAGGGGCGAGGAATCGTTGCAGGTCAGCGCTGGCTCCAGCTGCACCGACTCCAGCGCGCAGCCCATCTCGAACAGCTGGCGCGTGGTGGTGCCCGGCCCGGTCAGCGCCAGCGGATACTGGCTGAGATCCTGCAGGCTGACGCTGGCGCGCCCCGCCAGCGGATGGTCGGCCGCCATCACCGCATGCACCGGCGCGCGGCGCGAATAGCGCGGACTGACCCCGCCGATGCGTTCGGCAATGAAGACCATGCCCAGTTCCACGCTGCCTTCGGCCACCCGGCGGCTGACTTCGGCCGGCGACCCCACGTGCAGGTCGAAGCGGATGTTGGGCCAGTCGCGACGAAAACGCGCCATCACCGAGGGCAGGAAGATCCGCGCCACGCCCTCGACCGAGGCCACCCGGATCTCGTTGCGCGCGGCGCCCTTGATGGCGGCGATTTCCTGCAGCACGGAATCGGCTTCCAGCATGGTGCGGCGGGCATGCGCCAGCAGCAGCTGGCCCGCTTCGCTCAGGACCATGCCGCGCGCGGCGCGCTCGAACAGCGGCGCGCCCGCCTCTTCCTCCAGCTTGGCGATCTGCCGGCTGATGGCCGACACCGCCACATGCAGGCGCTCGGACGCGCCGCTCAGGCTGCCCGCCTGGGCTACCTCCAGAAAATACTTCAAGGCGATGCCGTGCACGTCAGCCCTCGCGGTTCTCAGAGAATGGGAATGGGGAACAAGCTTTGCCTTTTCTGCAAAGCTCGAGATAAATATTCTAATTGTAGAGAAAGCAGCCAAGCTCCTAGAATTCGCCCAATACTCAAAGGCGGCGCGCGCCTGACGCGCCCTATATATAAGGGAAAACCCGTGCTAGCAGCCTGTTTCAGCGCCCGTCGCGCCGCGGCGCCCGCTCATGCCGGCCGCTAGCCGCCCCCCCAGCGCCATCGCCTATACAATCCCGTCGCTTCATCGGAGTTCCCATGCCCACGTCCGCCCCCGCGTCCACACCGCGTCCATTTCTACTTGCCTGTCCGAACTTGTCGGCAGAGCGGGTGGGCAACACGGATACCCCGGGGGTCTGGCATTTCGATTCGGGCGTGCCAGGCAAACGCGTCATGCTGAGCGCGCTGATCCACGGCAATGAACTCTGCGGCGCCTGGGCGCTGAAGGACGCGCTGGCGGCGGGCCTGCGCCCGCGCCGCGGTTCGCTGACGCTGGCGTTCTGCAACCTGGCGGCGTTCGATCGCTTCGACCCTGCCAATTACGCGCCCGCGCGCTTCGTCGACGAAGACATGAACCGCGTCTGGAGCGACGACAAGCTGAGCGTGCCGACCAGCCAGGAACGCCGCCGCGCCGCCGAGATCCAGCCCTGGGTCGAGCAGGCCGACTGGCTGCTGGATTTCCATTCGATGAGCAATTCCGACGTGCCGCTGCAGCTGACCGGCATGGAGCAACGCAATATCGACCTGGCGCTGGCCCTGGGCAACCCCGCCACCATCATCGCCGACGCCGGCCACGCCGCGGGCGTGCGCATGCGCGACTACGGCCGCTTCGGCGAAGCCGGCGACAACGGCACCCGTTCCCTGCTGATCGAATGCGGCTTCCATGGCGCGCCCGAAGCGCGCGGCGTGGCTGTCGACCAGATGGCGCGCTTCCTGGTGGAAGCGGGCACGGTGGACCGCGGCGACCTGCCCGCGGATTGGTTCGCCCCCGCCGCGTCCACGCAGCGCGCACTGCGCGTGACGCATGCGATCGCCGCCAAGAGCGCCGATTTCCGCTTCGCCCAACCCTGGAAGGGCCTGGAAACGCTGGCCCGCGCCGGCGACCTGATCGGCTGGTCCGAGGGCGAGCCCGTCGTCACGCCTTATGACGATTGCGTGCTGATCATGCCTTCCACCGCCAATCTGCGGCCCGGCGTGACCGTCGTCCGGCTGGCGCAGCCCATCGCCTGAAGACCTGCGGCGGCCCGCCAGGAACGCCGCCCCGCAACACCATAACCAATACAACAAAGGGACAAAATCCATGTCTGCCCAGACGCTCTACCGCAGCATGCTCACGGCCTTCGCCATGGCCGCCTGTACCACCGCGGCCATCGCCCAGGATGCCGCCGGCGTTCTGCGGATCGGCCTGTCGTCCGAGCCGACGTCGATGGATCCGCACTACCACCAGGCCACGCCGAACGATGCGATGACCTCGCACATGTTCGAGACGCTGGTGGGGCAGGATGCCAAGATGAACCTGATCCCGCGCCTGGCCACGGCCTGGAAACCGGTGGACGACACGACCTGGGAATTCACGCTGCGCGATGGCGTCAAGTTTTCCAACGGCCAGCCCTTCACGGCGCAGGACGTGCTGTTCACTTTCTGTCGCGTGGTCAACAACGAGCAGTCCATCAGCAGCTCGTACCCCTCCATCGTGCAGAAGTTCGCCGACGTGCAGGTGCGCGACGGCAACACGCTGGTGATCAAGACGCGCCAGCCCTATCCGCTGCTGCCCAACGACCTGACCCGCATGGGCATGCTGTGGAACGGCATCGCCGAACATAGCCCGCTCAGCTTCGACCTGAAGAACAAGTGCGGCGTCACCGGCTCCTGGCCTACCGTGGCCGACTTCAACACCGGCCGCTCCGTGATCGGCACCGGGCCCTACACGCTCAAGAGCTACGTCAAGGGCACCGCCATCGAACTGACGCGCAACGACGCCTACTGGGGCGCGAAGCCGGCATGGAAGGACGTAAAGCTGGTGCCGGTGCCTGCCGCTGGCCCGCGCCTGACCGGCCTCTTGGCGGGCGACTTCGACCTGATCGAAAATCCCGCCGCGCGCGACGTGAAGCGCATTTCGGAAACGCCGGGTTTCGGCCACGTCATCACCCCGTCGGTGCGCGTGGTGTATTTCCAGCCCGACGTGGCGCGCAATCCCAGCCCTGGCGTGAAAGCCGCGGACGGCAAGAACCCGCTGCAGGACGTGCGCGTGCGCCGCGCCATTTCCATGGCCATCGACCGCAAGACCATCGCCGACCGCATCATGGACGGCGCCGCCACGCCGGCCAACCAGTTCCTGCCTGACGGCATGTTCGGCACCCTGCCCAACCCGCCCGCGCTGAAGTACGACCCGGCCGCCGCCAAGAAGCTGCTGGCCGAAGCCGGCTACCCGAATGGCTTCGAGCTGACCGTCTCATCCACCAACGACCGCTACATCAACGATGCGCAGGTCACGCAGGCAGTGGCGCAATACCTGTCGCGCGTGGGCATCAAGACCACCGTCGACACCATGACGCGCTCGGTCTACTTCCCCAAGCGCGCCAAGCGCGAGTTCAGCTTCGCCATGGGCGGCTGGTCGTCGGAAACCGGCGAGGCCTCGTCCTTCCTGCAATACTGGGTCAGCGCGTTCGACAAGGAACACGGCCTTGGCACCAGCAACTACGGCGGCTATGACAACCCCGAGTTCGACCGCGTGTTCAAGCGCGCCCTCGTCACCGTGGACCCGGCCGCGCGCGAAAAGCTGCTGCAGGAATCGCTGACGCTGGCGTTGGCCGACCTGCCCAGCATTCCCCTGCATTTCGAAAGCAGCATCTGGGCGTTCCGCAAGGGACTGACCTATGAAGGCCGCGCCGACCAGTACACCCTGGCCATGTCGGCCAAGCCCGCCAAGTAAGACCCTACGCGGCGCCCGCAAACCCTGAGCCCACCAAGGAAATAATCTCGTGGCCTTGTTCATCCTACGCAGACTGATACAGAGTCTGTTCGTGCTGCTGGCCGTTTCGGTCGTGGTCTTCTTCGCGGTCTATGCCGTGGGCGATCCGATCGAACTGCTGGTCAGCCCCGAAGCCAGCCAGGCCGCACGCGAGGCGATGATCGCCCGCCTGGGCCTGGACCTGCCGGTATGGCAGCAATACACAGGATTCCTGTGGCGCGCGCTGCACGGCGACCTGGGCACATCCTTCGTGCACGGCATCCCCGCCATCGAGCTGATCGTGCAGCGCATCCCCGCCACGTTCGAGCTGGTGGTGGTCGCCATCATGCTGACCTGTGTGTTCGGCATTCCGCTGGGGCTGATCGCGGGCCTGTACCGCGACCAGCCGCTGGGCCGCGGCATCATGGCCACTTCGGTGCTGGGCTTTTCGCTGCCGAACTTCTGGCAAGGCATGATGCTGATCCTGCTGTTCGCGGTATGGCTGGGCTGGCTGCCCGCCACCGGCCGCGGCGACACGGTCACCGTGCTGGGCGTGCCGCTGTCCATCCTGACTGCCGATGGCTGGTCGCACCTGATCATGCCGGCCATCAACCTGGCGCTGGCCAACATCGCCCTGGTGCTGCGCCTGACCGCGTCCGGCGTGGTCGAGGCCCGCAGCCAGGACTACGTGAAGTTCGCGCGCGCCAAGGGCGTCAAGCCCGGCCGCATCGTGCGCCGCCACATCCTGCGCAACATCCTGATCCCCGTGGTCACCGTGATCGGCATGGAATTCGGCACCCTCATCGCCTACTCCACCATCACCGAAACCGTGTTCGCCTGGCCAGGCATGGGCAAGCTGCTGATCGACAGCGTCTACCAGCTGGACCGCCCGGTCGTGGTGGCCTACGTGATGCTGGTCACCCTGATCTTCGTGATCATCAACCTGGTTGTGGACATCCTGTACGCCACGCTCGATCCGCGCGTGCAGCTCGTGACTCCCGCTCAATAATCCGCCATGGCTCAAACTCCGAATCCCGGCCGCACCCGCACCGTCCAGCCCCTGGCTGAGACGCCCCAGCGCGCCTCCATCCTGAAGAAACTGCACGCCCGCCCGACGGTGCGCGGCTCCGTCATCGCGCTGACCATCCTGATCGTCCTGGTGGTCTTCGCGCCTTTCTTCGCGCCGCAGAATCCCTACGACCTCGCCAACCTTTCGCTGATGGACGGCCGCCTGGCGCCGCGCCAGGCGCTGATGGACGGCAGCATCGCCTGGCTCGGCACCGACGACCAGGGCCGCGACATGCTCAGCGCCATCCTGTATGGCCTGCGCATCAGCCTGATGGTCGGCCTGTCCGCCGTGGTCCTGGCCACCGCCGTGGGCGGCGCCATCGGCCTGGTGGCCGCTTATGTCGGCGGCGTGGTCGACACCGTGCTCATGCGCATCGTCGACTTCATCCTGGGCTTTCCGACCATCCTGGTGGCGCTGGTGCTGCTGGTGGTGCTGGGGCGAGGGGTCGACAAGGTGATCCTGGCGTTGGTGCTGGTGCAGTGGGGGCATTACGCCCGCATCATGCGCAGCCGCGCCCTGCAGGAACGCCGCAAGGAATACGTGGAAGCCGCCGCCAACCTGGGCTTCCCCGCCTGGCGCATCATGCTGTTCCACCTGCTGCCCAACTGCCTGGGCCCCGTCATGGTGTTCGCCACCATCCAGATCGCGACCGCGATCGCGCTGGAAGCCACGCTGTCGTTCCTGGGCGTGGGCGTGCCCATCACCGAGCCGTCGCTGGGCCTGCTGATTTCCAACGGTTTCCAGTACCTGCTGTCGGGCGACTACTGGATCAGCCTGTTCCCGGGCATCGCCCTGCTGGTGCTGATCCTCTCCATTAATATCGTAGGCGACCGCCTGCGCGAAAGCCTGGACCCGCGACGAGCATGAAAGGAAAGCCCACCCCCGAAGCGCTGCGCGCTTCCCCCTCAAGGGGGCGCCGCTGCGGACCGGCAAAGCCGGCTCCGCGCGGCCCCGTTGGGCAATGCTGGCGCAATGGACAATTGAAATGAGCGAAGTTCTTCTAGACGTGCGCGGCCTGCGCACCGCATTCCATACCGAAGCCGGCGCGTGGCTGGCGGTCGACGGCGTCGACCTGACCGTGCGCCGCGGCGAGATCGTCGGCCTGGTCGGCGAATCGGGTTCCGGCAAATCCGTCACCGGCTTTTCGCTCCTGGGCCTGATCGACCCGCCCGGGGAAGTGGTGGACGGCGAAGTGAAGTTCAAGGGCACGGACCTGCGCAAGCTGAGCGAAGAGCAGATGCGCCAGTTGCGCGGCAACCGCATCGCCATGATCTTCCAGGATCCCCTGATGACGCTCAATCCGGTGCTGCGCATCGGCGAGCAGATGATGGAAGCCATCCTGACCCACGAAGACGTGCCGCGCGCCGAAGCCGAGGAACGCTGCCGCGAGGCGCTGGCCATGGTCGGCATTCCTTCGCCCGAAAAGCGCCTGAAGAGCTATCCGCACGAATTCTCGGGCGGCATGCGCCAGCGCGTGGCGATCGCGATCGCCATGCTGAACAAGCCCGACCTGATCATCTGCGACGAGCCGACCACGGCGCTGGACGTCACCATCCAGGGCCAGATCCTCTACCGCATGCAGGAGATCTGCCGCGAGCACAACACCGCGCTGATCTGGATCACCCACGACCTGGGCGTGGTGGCTGAACTGGCTGACCGCGTGGCCGTGATGTACGCCGGCCGCATCGTCGAAAGCGGCCCGGTCGAAGAAGTGCTGGACGCGCCGCGCCACCCCTACACCAAGGGCCTGCTGGATTCGATGCCCGGCGCCACCCAGCCCGGCGCGCGCCTGCACCAGATCAACGGCATGGCGCCCAGCCTCGCCGGCCGCCCATCGGGCTGTCCGTTCCGCCCGCGCTGCACCAGCGCGGTCACGCGTTGCACCGAACAAGCCCCCACTGTCACCACCGAAGGCGCGCGCAACTACCGCTGCTACGTGCCGATTACCCGCGAGGCCCAGCCGGTATGAGCCAAGCCGATACCCCCGTCATCGAGCTCAAGAACGTCCACAAGCGCTTCGAGCAGCGGCCCGACCTGGCCCAACGCATCCTGGCCCTGACCGGCCGTCCCATCGACCGCCGCACCGTGTATGCGGTCAACGGCGTGGACCTGTCCATCAAGCGCGGCGAAGTCGTGGGCCTGGTCGGCGAATCCGGCTGCGGCAAGTCCACGCTGGGCCGCGTCGTTGCCGGCCTGCATGGCCAGACTGAAGGCCAGCTGCTGTACCAGGGCCAGGAAGCCCGCCGCCTGCGCGGCGCCGACAAGCTGGCCTACACGCTGGGCGTGCAGATGATCTTCCAGGATCCGCAGGCCTCGCTGAATCCGCGCCAGCGCCTGCGCCAGATCCTGGGCGAATCGCTCAAGGTCCACAAACTGGCGCCCGCCGCCCAGATTCCCGCGCGCATCGACCAGGCGCTGAAGGAAGTGGGCCTGGACCCCGAGTACCGCGACCGCTTCCCGCACCAGATCTCGGGCGGCCAGCGCCAGCGCATCGGCATCGCGCGTGCGCTGATGGTGGCGCCGAAGTTCCTGGTCTGCGACGAGCCCGTGGCCGCGCTGGACGTGTCGATCCAGGCGCAGGTGATCAACCTGTTCATGGACCTGCGCGAACAGCACGGTTTCACCTACCTGTTCATCAGCCATGACCTGGGCGTGGTCAAGCACATCTCCGACCGCGTGGCGATCATGTACCTGGGCAAGATCGTGGAAATCTCCACGTCGGCCGAGATCTTCGCGCGCGCCAACCATCCCTACACCCAGGCCCTGATGGCCGAGGTGCCGGACGTGGGCCGCCGCGGCCGCAAGTTCACGCCGATCAAGGGCGAGATCCCGTCGCCGCTGAATCCGCCGCCGGGCTGTACCTTCAATCCCCGCTGCCCCCACGCCATGCCGCGCTGCCGCGAGCAGGCGCCGGTCCTGAAAGAAATCTCGGCAGGCCATTGGTCGGCCTGCCACCTGAATGAGGCGAACGCCTGATGAAACCCTCCGAGATGTCCAACGTCGACCGCATCGCCATCGAACTGGGCCATGCCGGCCGCAACGCCATCCTGTATGTGGACGAGGACCGCAACTCCGACCGCCCCTTCAAGCTGCAGACCTACCGCCCCTACGGCTACACGCCCGACATGCCGGTGGTCATCGTGCAGCACGGCGTGCTGCGCAACGGCGACGAGTACCGCGATTTCTGGGTGGAAGCCGCCGACAAGCACAAGCTGCTGATCGTGGCGCTGACCTTCTCCAACGAGATCTGGCCCGGCGTGGAAAGCTACAACAACGGCCGCGTGTTCTCGGCCGGCGGCAATCCGCGCCACATCGACGGCTGGACCTACGCGTTGGTGGGCAATGTCATCAAGGACCTGATCGCCGGCGAAATCACCGACGGCCAGAACGTCTACCTGTTCGGCCACTCCGCCGGCGGCCAGTTCGTGCACCGCCTGATGAGCAGCCAGTCGCACGCGCCGTTCAAGGCCGTGGCTGCCGGCAACCCGGGCTGGTACACGCTGCCCACGTTCGACTATCCCTTCCCCGAAGGCATGGACGGCGTAGGCATGACGGAAGACCACCTGGTGAAGCTGCTGGCCTACCCGATGACCATCCTGGCGGGCGACCAGGACATCGCCACCGACGACCCCAACCTGCCGTCCGAACCCGCCGCCATGCGCCAGGGTCCGCACCGTTTCGCACGCGCGCAGAACTACTTCGAGTTCGGCCGCAAGGAAGCCGAGCGCCGCGGCGTGCCGTTCGGCTGGAAGCTGCAGGTCGTACCGGGCATCGGCCACGACGGCCGCGCCATGTCCGCCGTCTGCGCCAGCCTCTGGTTCGACGGCAAGATGCCCGACGCCGCCGAACTGGCCCGCCTGGCCGGCCAGCAGGTCGCCTGACCGCCCCCACTTTCTTCGTTGCAGATATCCGATACCGTCATGTCCAACACCCAGAGCACTGAACAGATCGTCGCCGGCATCAAGAGCTGGCTGCAATGCGAATCGCCCTCGAACTTCCCCGAGGGCATCGCCGCCATGGCGCGCATCATCGCCGACTACGCCGCGGCCGCCGGCCTGACGGTGGAGCTATCGTCCCTGGGCCCGACCACGGGTCCGCTGCTGTACGCGACCAACCGCGCCCCCGGCGACACGCGCCCCGGCATCCTGATCCTGGCGCACATGGACACGGTGCATCCGGTGGGCACGCTGCTGGAGAACCCGGTGCGCATCGAAGGCGACCGCCTCTATGGGCCGGGCGGCTACGACATGAAGGCCGGCATCTACCTGGCGCTGACGGCGCTGTCCGGCCTGGCGCGCCCCGGCGCGACCCAGCTGCCGGTGGACTTTCTGGTGGTGCCCGACGAAGAAACCGGCAGCCACGCGTCGCGCGCGCACATCGAGCGCTTTGCCGCCAACGCCAAGTACGCGCTGGTCTGCGAACCCGCCCGCCCCAACGGCGGCAAGTGCGTCACGGCGCGCAAGGGCACCGGCATGCTGAACCTGAACGTCAAGGGACGTCCGGCCCATGCCGGCATGCAGCATGAGAAGGGCCGCAGCGCCATCCGCGAAATGGCCCATCAGGTGCTGGCGCTGGAAGCCATGACCGACTATGACCGCGGCATCACCGTCAGCGTCGGCACCATCGCCGGCGGCACCGTGACCAACACCGTGCCGGCGCTGTGCCGCTGCGTGGTCGACTTCCGCGTGCCCGACATGGGCGCCGCCGAAGACGTGCTGCGCCGCATGCGCGAGCTGTGCGCCGTGGGTCCGGACGTGGAACTGGACATCGATGTGGAGCTGAACCGTCCGCCCATGGTGAAGACCGAAGCCGCCGCCGATCTGCTGGCGCTGGTGCAGGGCTATGCCGAACGCGCCGGCTTCCTGCTGGAAGACGCGCCCATGACGGGCGGCGGCAGCGACGCCAACTTCACGTCCGCCATGGGCATCCCGACGCTGGACGGCCTGGGCGCCGACGGCGACGGCGCGCACACCTTGAACGAGTACATCCTGGTTTCGACGCTGGAACAGCGCATGAAATTCTGGGAACTGCTGCTGAAAGAACTGGCGTAAACAGTCCTTGCCGCCACCGATAGCCGTGCGCCGGCGGCTGCTGGCGCGGGCGTTCGCCATGCAGGTCCTGTTCGCGGCTGGCGCAGCGCACGCGCACGCCGGACAGGCCGAACCGGACCGCAGCCTGCTGGCCGACCGTCCGGCCCGTCCCGCGCCGGCCCAGCCGGGCTGGCTCGTCGTCGTCGACAATTGGCAGACGCTGGAAGGCGGCACCAACACGGCCCGCATCAAGCAACGCACCACCGGCCTGTATGGCGGCGGCGAATTCGACGCGGGCGCCGGCTGGCGGCTGGGCGGCGCGCTGGGCGCCACCCGCAGCCGCGTCCGCATCGACGCGGCCGATGCGCGGGTGGACGTATACAGCTATACCGCTGGGATCTACGGCAAGAAGTCGTTCGACGCCGGCCCCGGCAAGCTGAACCTGCTGACGGCCGCCTCCTACACCTGGCACGACATCGACACCCGGCGGCATTTCGAGATGCCCGGCATCGCCCGGCAGACCTTGACCGCCGACTTCAGCGCCTACACCGCGCAGGCCTTTTCGGAACTGGGCTACGAGCTGGCGCTGTCGGAAAGCGCGACCATCGAACCATTCGCGGGCCTGGCGGTGCGCAACGTGCGCACGCGCAGCTTCAGCGAATCGGGCGGATTCACCGCGCTCTCGGCCGACGCGGGACGGATCCGGCAGACCACCACCACGCTGGGCCTGCGCGGCCAGACCGGCTTCGCGCTCGGCCCCACCTTCGGCAGACTGCACGCGACACTGGGCTGGCGCCGCGCCTTTGGCGACGTACAACCTGAAACCACCCTGGTGCTGGACGGCGGCAGCGTGCTGACGGTCGCCGGCGCGCCCATCGCCCGGTCCGCCGCGCTGGCGGGCGCCGGCCTGGAAATCGCCGTGTCGCGCTCGGCCGTCATCGGCCTGGCCTACGGCGGCCAGTATGGCGGCGGCAACCGCGAACACACCGGGTCGCTGAGCCTGCGCTGGGCCTTCGGCAGCCTCTGAAAACCGCGGCCCTTTCGCCTTAGAATTACGCACCCAGACTGCGCACTTCCTCTTTCATCATGGCCGATTCCCCCAAGCCCCTCAGCGCCATCGCCTATGGCGTCGCCACGCTGGCCGCCGACGGCGCCATCCTGGATACCTGGTATCCGCGTCCCTCGCTGGCCGACAACTCGCCGGCCACCGGCACCCGCCACCTGTCGCCCGAGGAAGCCCGCGCCGCGCTGGGCGAACATGTGCCCACCGCCCTGGTCCGCGACACCCGCCGCAAGGTCGACATCGTCGCCGTGCGTACCGCGATCTCGTCGCTGGACGAACCGCCGGTCGATGCGCACGACGCCTATCTGCGCCTGCACCTGCTCAGCCACCGGCTGATCCGTCCGCACGACGCCAACCTGGACGGCCTGTTCAACGTGCTGGCCAACGTCGCCTGGACGTCGGCCGGGCCCTGCGCGGTGGATCAGGTGGATGCGCTGCGCTGGCATCTGCGCGCCTCCGGACAGATCCTGGAAATCCGCGGCGTGGACAAGATTCCCCGCATGACCGACTACGTCATGCCCAGCGGCGTGCGCATCGCCGACACCGCGCGCGTGCGCCTGGGCGCGCATCTGTCGCCCGGCACCACGGTGCTGCATGAAGGTTTCTGCAATTTCAACGCCGGCACGCTGGGCGCGTCCATGGTCGAAGGCCGCATCAGCGCCGGCGTCATCGTCGACGACGGCAGCGACATCGGCGGCGGCGCATCCATCATGGGCACCATGTCCGGCGGCGGCAAGCAGGTGGTATCCATCGGCAAGCGCTGCCTGCTGGGCGCCAACTCGGGCATAGGAATTTCGCTGGGCGACGACTGCGTGGTGGAAGCCGGCTGCTACGTCACCGCCGGCACGCGCGTGCTGACGCCGGAAGGCGCGGTGGTGAAGGCCACCTCGCTGGCGGGTCAGCAAGGCCTGCTGTTCCGCCGCAATTCGCAGACCGGCGCCGTGGAGTGCCTGGTGCGCACCGCTGCCTGGGGCACGCTGAATCCGGCCCTGCATACGGGCCACTGAAGCCCGGCCCGGCTCAGGCCCCCGGCGGCACCGGCACGAACGGATAGTGCGCCACCGTGCCGCCGCCCGCGATGATGGCGGTGGCTTCGGGCACTTCCTCCCAGGCGCCGGGCATCTCGGTCAAGGGCTCCGACAGCAGCAGGAATGCGTCGTCATCCAGCGCCGCGATCTGCGGATTGTCGGGATATAGCTGGCGCAGATGGCGCACGCAGGTGTTGTGGAACAGCGTGCGTGAATCGGCCTCGCTGGAATAGCGCACGGCGATCAGCCGCTGGCCGTCCAGCGCGCACACCGTCATGTTGATGGGCTGCGCCACGCCATGCCGCCTGCCCGTCTCTTCCACCGCACCCACCATGCGGGCCAGCGCCGCCAGCGGGTCTTCCTCCAGGCCGAAGCTCAAAGCCAGCAGGAACATCACCTCGGAATCCGTCGACCCTTCCAGCGAGCCGAAATAGGCCGGCGCGATCATCAGCATCAGGTCGCGCCTGAGCAACGGATAGTCGCGGATGACGCCGTTGTGCACGAACAGCCACTGGCCGTGGCGAAACGGATGGCAGTTGGTTTCCTGCGCGGGCGTGTCGGTGGCGGCGCGGATGTGCGCCACGAACAGCGGCGCGTGGATCGCGCGCGCCGCTTCCCGCAGATTGCGGTCGTTCCAGGCCGGATGCACGCTGCGGTAGCGGAACGGCGGCTCCGGCGGCCGGCCTTCGTGTTGACGGCCATACCAGCCCAGCCCGAAGCCGTCGCCATTGGTGGTGGTGGCGCCCAGCCGCGAGTGCAGGCTCTGGTCGATCAGGGAGTGCTTGGCCTTGAACAGCACGCTCTCCATCTGTATGGGACTACCGGTATAAGCCAGCCAGCGACACATGGCGCGCTCCTTCGATCCACGGAATTGCCGCGCCCCGGACGGCGGGGCGGGCGCAGTCCAGTGTAGGAGCAGGCCGCGGCTTTCCACAAGCCGCCGCCCCGCCCCTATTTCTTCAGCAACGCCTTGAGCATGGCCATGCGCTCCTTGGGATTCATTGCGGCGGTGGCCGCGTCTTCCTGCATGCGCACATCGCCCAGGCCCATTTCCTCGATGAAGCGCGAAGGCTCGCGCACCAGGTCTTCGCGCGCGCGGCGGCGGCGCTTGCACCAGCTCAGGTTCAGGCTGCGCTGCGCGCGCGTGATGCCCACGTACATGAGCCGGCGCTCTTCCTGGATGCGCGAAGCCAGGTTCTCGGCCGCGCGCGCCGGATCGCCGACCTCGTCATCCTTGCCCAGGTGCGGCAGCAAGCCTTCCTCGACGCCCGCGAGGTACACGTGCGGATACTCCAGCCCCTTGGAAGCATGCAGGGTGGACATCTTCACCGCATCGGGCTCTTCTTCCTCGCCGCGCTCCAGCATGGTGACCAGCGCCACATGCTGCACCAGGTCGAAGAGCGTCATGTTGTCTTCTTCGGCCTTGCGCTTGAGCCATCCGGTCAGCTCCAGCACGTTCTGCCAGCGCGTCTGCGCGGGCCGCTCTTCGAACAGCTCGTACAGATGGCGTTCGTACTGGATGGCTTCCAGCAGATCGTCCAGCAGCACGCCTGCGGGCTCGGACGCCGCGGCGTCCTTCGCATCGGCCGCGCCACGGCCCGCGCGCCATTGCATGCGGCGGATGAACTCGGTGAAGGTGCGCAGCGGCTCCAGCTGCCGTGGCGCCAGCAGGCTTTCCAGGCCAGTCTCGGCCACGGCCGCCAGCAGCGACAGCTCGCGGCTTGCGGCGTACTGCCCCAGCGTCTGCAAGGTGGCCTGGCCGATGCCGCGCTTGGGCGTGGTGGCCGCGCGGATAAAGGCCGGATCGTCGTCGTCGTTGGCCAGGATGCGCAGATAGGCCAGCACGTCGCGCACTTCGGTCTTGTCGAAGAAACTCTGCCCGCCCGAGATCGTGTACGGGATCTTCAGGTTGCGCAGCGCCTGTTCCAGGATGCGCGACTGATGATTGCTGCGGTACAGGATGGCAAAATCCTTCCACTGCGCCTGGCGCTCGAAGCGCGAAGCCGACACCTTCATGGCGATGGATTCGGCCTCCTGCTCCTCGCCGTCCATGGCCGATACCAGGATGGGTTCGCCCACGCCCAGATCGGACCACAGCTTCTTGTCGAACAGCTTGGGGTTCTTTTCAATCACCTGGTTTGCGGCCGCCAGGATGCGCTGCACCGACCGGTAGTTCTGCTCCAGCTTGATGAGCTTGATGTTGGGGTAGTCGGTGGTCAGCTTGGCCAGGTTCTCGATGGTTGCGCCACGCCAAGCGTAGATCGCCTGGTCGTCATCGCCCACCGCCGTGAACATGGCGCGCGAACCCGTCAGGAGCTGCACCAGGCGGTACTGGCACACGTTGGTGTCCTGGTATTCGTCCACCAGCAGATAACGCACGCGGTTCTGCCAGCGGGTGCGCACTTCTTCGTTGTTGGCCAGCAGCAGCGCGGGGATGCGGATCAGGTCGTCGAAGTCCACCGCCTGGTAGGCGGCCAGCGTGGCGGCGTAGCTGCGGTAGACGTTGGCCGCCTCCACGTCGGCCGGCGTGATGGCTTCGCGCGCGGCATCGTCCGGTTCCATCAAGCCGTTCTTCCACAGCGAGATGATGCCCTGCACGTGGCGCAGGCGGGCCTTGTCGGTCGTGTTCAAGAGTTCCTGGATGATGGCCATCGCATCGTCGGCGTCCAGGATCGAAAACGTCGGCTTCAGGCCCGCGTTGCGCGCTTCCTCGCGCAGCATCTTCACGCCCAGCGAATGGAAGGTGCTGATGATCAGGCCCTTGGACAGCTTGCGATCCACCAGGGTCTTCACGCGTTCGTCCATCTCGCGCGCGGCCTTGTTGGTGAAGGTCAGCGCCACCACGTTGCGCCCCATATAGCCGCACTCGCGCAGCAGGTAGGCGATCTTCTGCGTGATCACGCGCGTCTTGCCGCTGCCGGCGCCGGCCAGCACCAGGCAGGGGCCGTCCAGATACAGCACCGCTTCGCGTTGAGCGGGGTTCATGCCTTGGGCTATAGGTTCGCTGGCGGACATTCGAGTCAGGTGATCATGCATCGCGGCGGCCGCATTGAAGCTGCGGCCAGCAAGCACGAAGCTTGCGGCCGCCCGTCAGCGGGCCGGTAACACGCGAGAAAAAGGGGACGGGCGCAGCCGCCACGGCGGGCCTGCCGCGCCGGCGCGATAGAGGAGAAAGATCATAGAACAATCGGATCGACGGCGCATTGGCCCCGGCCGCAGCCGATCAGATTTCCAGCGGATCGACTTCCAGTTGCCAGCGCACGCGGGCCTCGTTGGCCAGGTACGGCAGGTGGTGCGACCAGGACGCCAGGAAGGCCTGCAAAGCCGGCCGGCTGCTGCTTTCCGCCAGCAACTGGGCGCGCTCGATATTGGCCACGCGCACCACGCGCAGCGGCACCGGGTCGTACAGCATGATGGCGTCCAGGCCTGGAAAATCGGCCGCCCATTCACCCTCGGGCAAGGCCCGCGCCCGCTCCAGGAATTCCAGCGCCACCTTCAGCTCGCGCGCCTCCGCGGTCAGCAGGGCCTGGTAAACGAAAGGCGGCAGGCCGGTGCTTTCCCGCTCGTGCAGGGCATGGCGGGCAAAGCCCGCGTAGTCATGCCGCAGCAGCGCCTGATAGACCGGCTGCTCGGGGTAGTTGGTCTGTATCAGCACCTCGCCGTTGCCTTGATGGCGGCCGGCGCGGCCCGCCACCTGCATCAACTGCGCGAACAGGCGCTCGGGCGCGCGGAAGTCATGCGCGAACAACATGGAATCCGCATTCAGCACGCCCACCAATCCCAGGCGCGCGAAGTCGTGGCCCTTGGCCACCATCTGCGTGCCCACCAGGATGTCCACCTCGCCGGCATGCACCGAGGCGAACAGCGCTTCGGCGCTGCCCTTCTTGCGCGTGCTGTCGGCGTCGATGCGCAGGATGCGCGCCTCGGGAAACAATTCCGCCAGATGTTCTTCCACCCGCTGCGTGCCGCGCCCCATGGGCGCCAGGTCCTGGTCGCCGCATTCGGGACAAGCGCGCGGCACCGGGGCCTGGTAGCCGCAGTGATGGCACTGCAGGCGATGGCCGCGGCCGTCGGTACGGTGCAGGACGGTAAATGCAGTGCAGCGCGGGCAATTGCTGACCCACGCGCAGGACTGGCAATGCAGCACCGGCGAATAGCCGCGGCGGTTCAGGAAGATGAGGGACTGTTCCTTGCGTTCCAGGCGCTGTCCGATGGCATCCAGCAGTTGCGGCGACATGCCCTGCTTCAGTTGCAGGCGCCGCGTGTCGATCAGGCGCATGGACGGCAGGCTGCTGGCGCGCGCCCGGCCCGGCAGGGTCAGGCGCAGGTAGCGCCCGCGCTCGGCATGCTGCCAAGTCTCCAGGGACGGCGTGGCCGACCCCAGCACTACTGGAATATTCAGGTCATGGGCGCGCCACACCGCCAGGTCGCGCGCCGAATAGCGCAAGCCGTCCTGCTGCTTGTAGGACGCGTCGTGCTCCTCGTCCACCACGATCAGGCCCAGCTGGCTCAAGGGCGCGAACACCGACATGCGCGTGCCCAGCAGCATGCGGGCCTCCCCGCGCTGGGCGCGGGTCCAGGCCTGCAAGCGTTCGCCATCGGACAGGCCGCTATGCATGACGGCCAGACCGTCCGGTCCAACGAGTGCCTCCAGGCGCGCGCGCAGCGCGCCTTCGAGCTGCGGCGTCAGGTTGATTTCGGGCACCATCAGCAACACCTGGCGTCCCGCCGCCAGCACCCTTTCGGCCGCGCGCAGGTACACCTCGGTCTTGCCGCTGCCCGTCACCCCGTGCAGCAACACGGGCTTGAACCCGTCCAGCGCGCCTATGGCGTCCACCGCCTCGCGCTGGGCGTCGTTGAGCTCCGGCGGCTGGTCGGCCTGGGCCGGCGCGCGCGCCGTCTTGCGCTTGCGCCCGTCCAGGCGCGCCACGGGTCCGCCCGCCGAGCGCTTGCCCTGGTAGGCCGTGGGCTTGCGCAGCGGCGGCGGCAGCGTGGGCAGCATCACCTCGCCCAGCGGCCGCTGGTAGTAGTCAGCGGCAAAGCGGGCCAGGCGCAGCCAGTCCTCGTCGAAGGGCGGCAGGTCATCCAGCACCTCTTCGATCGGCCGGATCTGCTTGGGGTCGAAGGACGGCTCCGCCGGGTTGTCCACCACCACGCCGATCAGCTTGCGGCGGCCGAACGGCACGATGACCCGCAGGCCCACCGTCACCGGCGCGTCGCTGCGGTAGTCGAACGGACCCGGCAGGGGCACGTCCAGCGCCACCCGCACCCAGCAGACCGCGGGGGTCGTGTTCGACAGCGTTTCAGACATGGGTGCTAGGACGGAGCATGTAGAAGGATGATCCCGGATGATGCCGGCGCGCTCCATTTTCCGCCTGTGGATAACTTTGGGGAAAAGGCAGGAGCAACATCGGAAATTGGAATTTGACAAGATTGCGCAAACTTGCGAAATCTTGTTGAAAACTCTCATTTCACCATTTAAAACAATGACTTATGAGAGCTTCCGAGATTGTAAACTAGCATCTAGAGGGTTTTCCCCGAGGGCAATCTTGCTGTGCACAAGTGTCATCAGGGACCCTCCTGCTCCGGCCCTGTAGACCGAAGCGTCCACTCACTTACCCTCGCAGCGAACGGCTGTGCTGGTGGACTTCATCAACCAATTCGGCTACGGCTTCTGGCGGAGTAAAGCGGGATATGCCGTGGCCCAGGTTGAACACGTGGCCGCCCTTGCCGACCGGTCCGAACGCGTCCAGCACGCGCCGCGCCTCGGCACGGATGGCGGGTCCGCCACCGAACAAGGCCATGGGGTCGAGGTTGCCCTGGAACGCGACCGAGTCCCCGGTGCGGCGCCGCGCGGCGGCCAGATCCACCGTCCAGTCCAGGCCCACGGCATCGGCGCCGCAAGCGGCGATCTGTTCCAGCCACTGGCCGCCGCCCTTGGTGAAGACGATGGCCGGCACGCGGCGGCCTTCGTGTTCGCGGGTCAGCCCGGCCACGACCTTGCGGGTGTAGGCCAGCGAGAACTGCTGGAACAGCCCGTCGGCCAGCACGCCGCCCCAGCTGTCGAACAGCATCACGGCTTGGGCGCCGGCGGCGATCTGCGCGTTCAAGTACTGCAGCGTGGCTTCGGCGTTGATTTCGAGGATGCGGTGCAGCAGGTCGGGACGCGCATACAGCATCGTCTTGATCAGGCGATAGTCGTCGCTGCCCTGGCCTTCCACCATGTAGCAAGCGATGGTCCAGGGGCTGCCGGCAAAGCCGATCAGCGGCACCTTGCCGTCCAGGTCGCGCCGGATCGTACGCACGGCATCGAATACATAGCGCAGCTTGTCCAGGTCCGGCACTTCCAGGCGCGCCACGTCTTCTTCGGTACGCACCGGACGGGCGAAGCGCGGACCCTCGCCTTCGGCGAAGTCCAGGCCCAGGCCCATGGCGTGCGGCACCGTCAGGATGTCCGAGAACAGAATGGCCGCATCCAGGTCGAAACGCTCCAGCGGCTGCAGCGTGACTTCCGAGGCGTAGTCCGGGTTCTGAGCGAGGCCCATGAAGGAACCTGCGCGGGCCCGCGTCTGGCGGTATTCAGGCAGGTAGCGGCCGGCCTGGCGCATCAGCCAGATCGGGGTATAGGGCACGGGCTCGCGCAGCAGCGAGCGCAAGAACACATCGTTCTTCAGTACGGAAGCAGACACGACTATCCTCGATGATCGGAAGCCGTGATTTTACTTCCCCTGGCTGACAAGTCGCAGCCAGGCTCTGCGCCGGCCTTGCCGGCGCGCAAGCGGGGCGCTTTCAGGGGCAAGGCGGCGCGCGCGGCGCCCCGCCCGCTGGCCGTGCGTCGACCGACCGCCGGCAGGTCCGTCGCTTCAGGCCCCCCGCTCCTGCGCGGCCTGCCGGTACGGCGCCGCCTCGATGCCGTGCTTGCGCATCAGCGCCCAGAACGCCCGCCGGTGCTTGCAGCAAGCCCGCGCCGCCTGCGCCACGTTGCCGCCATGGCGCGACAGCGCAAGCCGGATATAGTCGCGCTCGAAGCCGTCCACCACCCGCGCCTTCGCGATGCGGAAGGATTCATGCGCAGGCCGCGGATGCGGTTTGCGCATGCCCGACAAGGTTTGCTCTACCAGATCCTGTGGCACCCGGGCGTGCAACGCAGCGAGCCTCGGCGCCCCGTCCGCGCCCGGTTCCATCCGCGCCTCGCGATAAGCCGTCGTGGGCTCGCGGATATCCGCCCGCGCCGCGCCACGCCCGTGCGCCGCGCCGGCCAGGCGGCCAAGCCGCACCCGCATGCTTTCCAGGCAGGCCGGCTGCATGATGAAATCCGACGCGCCCAGGCTCAGCAGGTCTTCGATCGCGGGCGCCTTCACATCGGAGATCAGCAACAGCACCGGCGTGCTCAATGCGCTGCCCGCCTGTTGCAGCGCCATGCGCGTCCAGGCGAGCGATGATGGCGCCACCGGCAGGATGCAGCAGTCGTAGCGCCTGAGCGCCACCGCCAGCCGGGCCAGCGCCTGCACGTCCGCTTCCTGGCTGTCGGCCTGCGCGTCGGCGTCGGTCTGCGCGCCTGACACGGCATCGCGCGCCGCCATGCCCGCGGTCGCATAGCGCACCGGACTCAGCGACACCAGATGGAGCCGCACGCGCGTCTGCCTGGCCGGGTGCAGCGCGACCAGATCGCGCATCGGCCCATCATGGCCGGGCGCCAGCAATACCCCGCAATCCAGGACTTCTCGCACGCTTCCCCCTACGCTTGACTAGGAAGATTGAAGGCTACTGTTGCAACCGGCGTGCAGCTATTCGTAGTGATCGCATTGCGGCCCGCACAAAGGACGGCGGACCTTCACTCGGCAATGAAAAACAGGCATGAAAAAAGCGGCCCTGAGGCCGCTTCTTTCGATTCCGGGGCGAACCCCGGGGCACAGCTTCGCCGCTTAGTGCGAACGGCCGCCTTGGCGCAGCTTGCGCGCCGCGATGGCTTGCGCAGCCAGCATGGCGAGTTCCGCTTCGACCACGGCGATGTCCGCCTTGTCCTTGGCGTTGGCCAGGGCCTGTTCGGCCTTCTGGCGCGCTTCCAGGGCGCGGGCTTCGTCCAGGTCGGCGGCACGGATAGCCGTGTCGGCCAGAACCGTCACGCTGCCCGGCTGCACTTCCAGAATGCCCCCGGCGACGAAGATGTTTTCCTCGCCTTGGTCGGCACGAACGATCTTGACCGTCCCGGGGCGTATGCGCGAAATCAGCGGGGTGTGGCCGGGCAGAATGCCCAGTTCACCCGCTTCGCCAGGCAGCACCACGAACTTCGCCTCACCGGAGAAGATCGCCTCCTCTGCGCTGACGACATCCACATGCAGGGTAGCCATATCGGTTCCTTATTGCAGTTTCTTGGCCTTCTCGAAGGCCTCGTCGATCGAGCCGACCATGTAGAAGGCCTGTTCCGGCAGCGCATCGCACTCGCCGTTCACGATCATCTTGAAACCACGGATGGTTTCGGCCAGCGGAACGTACTTGCCGGGCGAACCGGTGAACACTTCTGCAACGTGGAACGGCTGCGACAGGAAGCGCTGGATCTTACGGGCGCGGGCCACGGCCTGCTTGTCTTCCGGCGACAGTTCGTCCATGCCCAGAATCGCGATGATATCGCGCAGTTCCTTGTAGCGCTGCAGCGTTTGCTGCACGCCACGGGCCACGGCGTAGTGCTCTTCGCCCACGACTTGCGGGTCGAGCTGGCGGCTGGACGAATCCAGCGGGTCCACGGCCGGGTAGATACCCAGGGCGGCGATGTCACGCGACAGCACGACGGTGGAGTCCAAGTGCTGGAACGTCGTGGCAGGCGACGGGTCGGTCAAGTCGTCCGCAGGGACGTACACGGCCTGGATCGAGGTGATCGAGCCGGTCTTGGTCGACGTGATGCGCTCTTGCAGCTTGCCCATTTCTTCGGCCAGCGTGGGCTGGTAGCCCACTGCCGACGGCATACGGCCCAGCAGTGCCGACACTTCGGTACCGGCCAGGGTGTAGCGGTAGATGTTGTCCACGAAGAACAGGATGTCGCGGCCTTCGTCGCGGAACTTCTCGGCCATCGTCAGGCCGGTCAGCGCCACGCGCAGACGGTTGCCCGGGGGTTCGTTCATCTGACCGAACACCATCGCAACCTTGTCCAGAACGTTCGACTCTTCCATTTCGTGGTAGAAGTCGTTGCCTTCGCGGGTACGCTCGCCCACGCCGGCGAACACCGACAAGCCGCTGTGCTGCTTGGCGATGTTGTTGATCAGTTCCATCATGTTGACGGTCTTGCCCACGCCGGCGCCGCCGAACAGGCCGACCTTGCCGCCCTTGGCGAACGGGCAAACCAGGTCAATAACCTTGATGCCGGTTTCCAGCAGTTCCACCGACGGCGACAGCTCGTCGAAACGGGGAGCCGCTTGGTGAATGCCACGCTTTTCGTCGTGCTGGATCGGGCCGGCTTCGTCGATGGGACGACCCAGCACGTCCATGATGCGGCCCAGCGTGCCGGTGCCGACGGGCACCGAGATCGGGGCGCCCGTGCCGGTGACCTTCATGCCGCGGCGCAGGCCGTCGCTGGAGCCCAGCGCAATGGTACGCACCACGCCGTCGCCCAGCTGTTGCTGCACTTCCAGCGTCAGACCCTTTTCGGCGAACGAGGAACCCTCGTCGGCCAGGGTAAGCGCTTCGTAGATCTTGGGCATTTGATCGCGGGGGAACTGAATATCCACCACGGCGCCGATGCACTGAACGATGGTTCCGTTGCTCATGTCGATTCCTTGCTTGATAGCTTTTGACGGGATGCTGCCTGCCTCAAACGGCGGCAGCGCCCCCTACGATTTCCGAAATTTCTTTGGTGATCGCGGCCTGACGGGTCTTGTTGTAGACCAGTTGCAGATCGCCGATGACCTTCTTGGCGTTGTCCGACGCCGCCTTCATGGCGACCATCCGGGCCGACTGCTCCGAAGCCATGTTCTCGGCCACGGCTTGGTACAGCAGGCCTTCAACGTAACGCTGCAGCAGGTCGTCGATCACGCTACGGGCGTCGGGTTCGTAGATGTAATCCCAGCTGTAGTCCGACTTCACTTCCGAGGTCTTGGCCAGGCTATCAGCGCCCGTCTGGTACGGATCATCCAAACCGCTGGCCAGAGGCAGCAGGCGCAAGAACAACGGCTCCTGCTTCATCGTGTTGACGAAGCGGGTCGAGGCCACGTACAGCGCGTCGATGCGGCCTTCCAGGTAGGCGTCCAGCTGCACCTTGATCGCGCCCAGCAGGCGGTCGAGTTGCGGCTTGTCGCCCAGTTGCACTTCCTGGGAAACCAGTTTGGCGCCGATACGGGTCAGCACGCCCACGCCCTTGTTGCCGAAAGCGGTCGCTTGCACGGCGATGCCGTTCTTCTCGAACTCTTTCAGCTTGCCCAACGTCACGCGGGTGATGTTGGTGTTCAAGCCGCCGCACAGGCCCTTGTCGGTCGTGACCATGATCACGCCGACCGCCTTGACTTCGCGTTCGACCAGGTACGGGTGGCTGTACTCGGGGTTGGCCTGCATCAGGTGCGCAGCAATCTCGCGCACCTTGGTGGCATACGGACGGCCAGCACGCATCCGCTCCTGCGCCTTGCGCATCTTGGATGCGGCGACCATTTCCATCGCCTTGGTGATCTTGCGCGTGTTTTGCACGCTCTTGATCTTGGTTCGGATTTCCTTAATTCCGGGCATTGCGCTTTCCTGTGAAGACTGGCCGATGGGTTCCGCTGGCGCCTCATCCATCCGGGAAGGATGGGTGAGGCGTCGCGGACGCCTAACCCATCACTTTCTTAAAAAGCACCGTGCTTCTTGAATTCCTGGATGGCGGCGGCCAATTCGGCTTCGTCATCCTTGGACAGTTCCTTGGTGTCTTCGATGCGCTGGATCAGGGCCGCATGCTTGGCCTTCAGTTGATCCTTCAGCGACTTCTCGAACGACAGCACTTGGGCCACGTCCACTTCATCCAGGTAGCCGTTGTTGACCGTGTACAGCGTGACGGCCAGTTCCCACACTTGCAGCGGCTGGTATTGCGGCTGCTTGAGCAGTTCCACCACGCGCTTGCCGCGTTCCAGCTGGCGACGGGTCGCGTCGTCCAGGTCGGAAGCGAACTGCGCGAAGGCGGCCAGTTCACGGTACTGCGCCAAGTCGGTACGGATACCGCCGGACAGCTTCTTGACGACCTTGGTCTGAGCAGCGCCACCCACACGCGACACCGAGATA